>Ga0247725_1000171_pt1 | contig 71673 bp, 90 predicted proteins | sample OKSTACKMCFT3sol_FD_183021 | JGI IMG/M metagenome (GOLD analysis project Ga0247725, IMG submission 183021) | Subsurface sediment microbial communities from gas well in Oklahoma, United States - OK STACK MC-FT3-sol | ecosystem: Environmental > Terrestrial > Deep subsurface > Rock core/Sediment...
TCCTTCCGTGAGGAAGTACAGCCCGAGGAGGGACAGCAGAGCGATACCAACCGTTTGTTCTACGCCGCTGACGATAGCCTCGAACAGTCCACAGATCAGCAAGATCACAAGAGCCCAAGCAAAACAGATCGCTTTGATGATCAGCTCGTTCTTGCGGATGGTTTCGTGCAGCCCTTCGTAGAGCTGCAGGAGCTGCTCCATCGCCATCATTTCTTCTTGGTGCATGGGCATTCCTGGTTACTGCCTGCTGGCTGGTGCGGTGAAGATGGATCCGTCCAGGTTGGTGCTCACCTGGAAGCGGTACCCGAAATCGTCATCGCTCTCTTCACCCGCGATCTCGCCGGCGCGGAGCCGGGCCAGAGCCGATTCCAGGCTGCGAAGCAGGGATTCCGGAGACGTATGCTCCGTACCTTGGGCCTGGATTGTGACCAGGGTGAGTGGTTTTGCCGCGGTGCTGGCGCTATCCCCATCAGCATCAGCACGATCTTCACTGGCGATCTGGGCGCTCCAGAAGATATGACGCTCAGGATCATCCTCCAGGGCCTCCAACGCTTCCTTCTGGCTGATGGTTGAGATCGATGTCGCGACAGCCCGGCCCTGGGGAATCATCCTGCAGAGATCTACCGCGAACCAATCACGGTTTCTTGTACGGAGGAGGGCTCGGTAGGTGCGAATACCATCGTTGGTTCCAAGCCGAGCTTTGGTGACGACGATAGCCTCACTGCCGACTAGGCGTGCACCGTCACGTATGACATCAATGCCATCGAGCGCATGCTTGAGGGTGACCTCTTCGGTTGCGTACTGCATCAGTGACATCAGGTAGAGCACAGGTGCAATAGCAAGAGCGACTGCGATAAAGGTCGACATCGGGAAGTCGGCAATGAGAAAGACAACGGAAGCTGCTGTGCACAGCAACAGAAGCTTCATGGATTTTGGGTGTGGCTTTCTCACGACGTCGTGCATACCGGCTCCAAGGCTCGCGGGTTGAGGTTCCAGTCTAACGAGCGGACAGAGCATTTTCGTCCCAAAACCGGGGCCTGAACTGCTGCTTTGCTGGCGCTGATCAGTCTTCGCGGCAATGGTGATCGATGCAGGCGGCGTGACTCTCGAACACCAGCTCATGCCCCTTGAGTCCGAGATCCAGACCCATGCGGCCAGCGATCTGCACGTAGGTGCTTTCCTCACCCTTCATCAGCATGAAGCCGGCGCACTGTTTGTCCTTCTTTTTGTGGCAAACAAAGGAGTCGGCCGCCAGGATACCTGCCATCCGGTCACGGCCAAGCCAGCCTGCGTGCGAGTCTTTGCGGAAAGGACATTCGCCGCAGGGAGAGGTGATATGGGGCAGCTTTGGTTCGCTACGATCCCTGGGTTTGCACATGAAGTCTTGGCCTTGATGGATTCGAGGGTTAGGGATTGCCCAACGCTCAGTTCTTCTTGAACTTGATGCCGCCTGAGCCGGCAACAGAGTGGTCGCGGATCGGAGGATTCCCCCGCACAACGATGTCACCCGAGCCCGCGACCCGGGCTTTCACCGACTGAGTAACGAAGGCATCGATGTCGCCAGAACCGCTTACCGAAAGCACGGCGGACACAGCGGTCAGCTCACTGGTGTCTACATCACCTGAACCAGCGACTTCGGCCTCCAAGTGCTCGACCTGTCCGAAAGCAGTGATGTCCCCAGAGCCTTGGATGCCCACATCAAGCACCGATTGCTGGAGGTCATACAGGGTCAGGTCGCCGCTGCCCTTGATACGAATGCTGGGGGCTTCCGGTAATGCAATGCCAACGATACAGCGCCCTTGACCAATGACGACGTTGCTAGCCGGGCCGTTGAACTGCATGGTCACACCACCCCGGCGTCCACCAATATGGATGGTGCCACCGGCCACGATGTTGCCTGAACCAGATACATGGATGCTGCCGCCGGCACCGCTAACGGATACTCCTTCCTGCTCAATGACCAGCTTGTTGCCGTCGAAGCGGGTCTTGATTCCCTGAATGGCCTCTTGGTTCTCGCCGGCAACGACCAGTTGCGCCCCAGGCGCACGGAAGAACACCACGTCCACGGCACCCTTGACCACGATCTTGCTCACCGAGCGCATCGGGCGCTCTTCCTTCTCATACTTTGCGGCGCGTTCCCAGGCGGAATCGCGCCGGCTGTCATCCTGGATAGTCAACGGGCTAGAGAGATTCATCGGTTTGTCCTTGGTGATTCGACTGATCCTGTTCTGCAGCGAATTGCCTGAACGCTTCTTCCATCTTCTGCTGCGCCAGCTCCAGAGCAGAGAGATAGGTGCGCATGGGCCTTTGCTCGTCCGGGCTAGGGCCAGACAACAGAATCTTGCTGCTGCGGAAGTGGCGATGGCCAGTAGAGTACCAGTACCGCACTTCTGGAACGTCCATGAAGACCCTGATGACGCCATGAATCTGGTCGGGGTTGAAGCTGGGCTTTTCAGATTCGAGATGGAAGTCGACGTAGGACGAAGGCCCGCCGTCCTCGTACGGAAACCAGCTTTTGGTGATTCGGTATCCCGCCGGCACACTCCAGGCAGTCACAGTGCTCTGTACCAGTTCAACGACTACCTTCCGATGTTCGGCAGCGTGCTGAACCAGCGCGTCCTGAACCTCGGAGCGCTGGAAGTTGGCGGGGAAGTTGCCGATCACCGCCCCATGGCTGGAGAGAGTGATGACGCCACTATCGTGGGCGAAGTCGATATGGCTGCGCTTGTAGGACAGGCCCTGTGCCATCGCTCCCAGGACACAGGTCAGAATGCAGCCCGCCCCGTGCGGATGGCTGAGATCGTTGCGGGTCATCACACACCCTCCTTCAGCTTGGCTTCGGTCAGGCCGCGAACGTGGTTGCAGAACTCCACGTCGATGCCTTCATGACCACCGGTGACCTCCTCGCGGTACGACCGAGCGTTCAGTTCGTACTCCTGGCCACCAACAGTGAGCAGCGCCTGAGACTCAGCATCGCCGTCCTCAACATCCGCATCGAGCTGGATGATCTCCACCGGTGCGGAGCTGCGAATGCAATGGATCACCCCACCGCCGGACTCGATCACCACGACGGGCACCGCAGGCTCGGCCAGTGCAGCACCAGCGGCCTCGGCTTGCACCGCGAGGTTCTTCACGGCCGCGGCCAGGTCGGGACGCAGCGCTTGGAGTACTTCGATGGCCAGCAGCACCGGGTCAACCGGCTCAGTGCCGGCCAGCTTCTGGGCTGCCTGCTGGAAGCTCTCCAGGTCGGCGACCATGCCTTCGCCAAGGGTGACTTCAAACTCCTGGCCATCTGCCAGGCGCACGAACTCCAAATCGCAGCTCACCAGGCCGTTGGTATCGACCAGCGCCGACTCAACAAGGCCCGTTGCCAGATCGATGACGCACGGGGTTTCCAGGTTGACGCTGCCATCCCAGACAGACACCGAGGTTGCGATAATGCTGACTGGATTTGCTGCTGGCGCTTGCTCAGGTTGCTTCGGAAGATGATCGTGTCGGTAGAGAACACGGCTCGCAAACTCAGCAATGTCGGAAGGGCTGAGATCCAATTTCTCGGCAACGTATTCGCTGTCCACGAAATCAATCAGCGAATCGAGTTCATCCTTGGTCTGTGCGTCTTCGATGGCTTTCTTTACGTCATCGAAGTTGGTGATCTGGTAGCCCTTGGTGGTCATGTCCATCTCCTGTTTCAGATGGCCCTATGATCGGGGCAGGCGCTGCGTGCCAGTAGTCCAAGCACCAGTACCAGCACCTGCCCAATCAATCAGGCTGCGTCTGGCTCGTCTGCGAACGGAGATTCGGCCTTAAAGTGCAGTCGCGACAGCGTGCATTCCTCTCGGCTCACATCGTCACGCTCGCGCAGGTAGACCGGCTGGAACAGGCTCCCACCCTGGTAGGCGTAGAGGTACTGAATATCGACCAGGCCACCAACTGGGGGAGTGCTTTTGTTCGGCGGGATGGTGCAGTTGCCGACAGGGATGACGTTACCTTGTTCATCGAGCATGCCGATGCCCACGCTCGCCTTGGTGGCGTGATGCGAGATCACGATGCCGGTGGCGTTCTTGCGGAACGGGAACTTGAGCTGGGTGCCGCCCGAGTTCGGTTTGCCCGGTACGTAGGGTGCATCTACACGCTTGAACACCACACCTTCGCGGCGCTGCTCCTTCATTCGCGCCAGCAGCGTGCGCTTCGCCTCGGTGGTCACCGCGGTTCGCACTACCCGGACGTTGGTGATCCCTTCCAGCACCAGGCCGGTATCGAGCCTATCGAGAAGGCCAATACGCTCAATGAGAGGCATGTGCTCGACATTGACGCCCTGGTACACCCGCACGTCGAAGATCACGTAGTCGGTGCCGATCAGCTCACCGTCAACTGTGAGGGGGAGGTACTGAGTGCATCCCCGCAAGATGGCATCGGGAACGCTCTGGGGATATGCCACAGAGAAGCCCTTGCGATTAGCGCTGATGACGGAGCCACTGGCCAACTCGAACCCGCGGCGATCACCGTCGTGCTTCTCCTGGGCGATCCAGTCCGGCGATTCGAGGTACTGGTCAACATCACACTCCTCGATAGGGTTTAGCAGCTGAGGCATCATCGAGGTGGCCACCAGCTCACGGCCGGCCGGTGCGGACATGTCGCTGTCCGCGTCGCTGGGTTTGTAGTGCTTGGCCAGGCGCTCCTTGTACGCCCTGTCGTAGGCCTTCTTGGCGACCTCGTACGACACTGGTGCCTTGGTCTTTACGGTGAGCTTCAGGCTCTTGCCGCGTGCGCCGTGGTAGGTGTGCAGGACGTACCCGTCACCCTCGGCGATCAGGTGGATTTCGTACTCTTTGTTGCTGCCGCCTTCGGTGCAGGTGAAGTGCGCTTTGAGTTGCTGGGACATGCTGTTTTCCTCGTCGTTTGTGATTCGATGAGGTCATGCTCCGGGTTTGAAACCCGTGCCAGCAGGCCCAGCGCCAGCACTATGCAGCGAGCATATCGAGCTGCTGCGCCTGAGATTCGGACTTGGAATACCGGCCCCGACTTACCTTGCGCGCCGACTTCTGGCAGACCTTGCGCACCTGCTCACGCCAGAACGGGTTCTCTGTCGGACGGCGATCGGCGACGTACTCGTAAATCTCGGCCAGGCTGGCTTCGCCACCAAACAGATCGAGCGCATCGTGCACCAGGCTGCGCCAGGTAGCCGGCCCCTGAATCATCGCTTCCTGAACCGCCTTGGGCTGCGCCTGCAGGTAGGCCAGCTCCTGGTAGAGGCTGAAACCGATCATCAGCCGGCGCTGATCCTTGGTGAAGGTGACATAGCTCAGCGGGTACTGCAGGCCCGGATAGAGGTTGCGCGGCAGCATCTCCTGCTCGAGCGACCACTGTTCGTTGTACCGGCAAACCCGGCCGGCGGTTTGCATCAGGTACACCGGCAGGATCAGGCCCACAACGCCATTGTCGATCAGCACCTCGTGCATCCGGTCGAGCAGTCGCTCCACGAATTTGGTCTCGAATGGCGGGTTACCCAGGACAACGGTCGGTCGCTCCTCGAATACCACTTCGAAGATGTCGCCGGTGATCACGCGGCGCCCCGTTAGGTCGCGGGCCTGCTGAGCTTCTACTGGATCGATCTCGATGCCGAGAGCGGGGACGTAACTGGGGATAGCCTGCAGGAAGCGGCCGCGGCCGCAGGTCGGCTCAACAACATAGTCGCGGGCCGTCAGGTTGCCGTGCTTCTTCCGCACGATGGCAGCGGCGGCCCAGGCCGGTGTTGGGTACTGGCTGAGCGTGACGATCTTCTGGTTGTCGCCGGTCATGCTGCAGTTCCTTGCTGTGCGCTGGCGCTGGAGAGCGCATGCCTAACCTGCTCGATGGTCGCGCCGAAGTTGTGGCTCACCGTGTGATCGTCGATCAGGCCTGCAACGCCGGCATCGAAGCGAAAGCGAATGATCCCAGCGCTGAACCCCTTTTCGAAGCTCCCCTTCATGAGTCGCAGAACGGGCGGTTCACACTGCTCGATCTGCGCCAGCACGCCCTCGACACTCGGCGTATGCTCCCAGCTCCCTCCCAGCAGTACTTCGTGGGGGAGCCAGCCTTGGGCTGTCATCAACTCGAGGAGCTGCTGCAGGTTGTCGCGCGTGGTGGTGGTCAAGGTCATGGGTCTATCCTCTTAAGCGGGCGGGCTGGAAGGTGGTGTTAGCACCACACTCCAGGCCACGAACTGGGTGGGCTGTTCTCGATGTTCCCGGCAAACCTTTCGGTACCGGGAACAGACCGGGAACAAGCGGGAACATCGGGAACGGGTTCGATCAAGCAACCTGGTGGCGCAGGTGCAGGGCACGGCCAAGGTCGGCGTATTGCTTCGGGAAATGGGTTTTCAGAGCGTGCTGAATTGCAGTGGGGCTGCGCACCAGGCTGATCTCGATAAGCGGCTTATCGTTGATCAGACCAACGATCAGCATCGGGAAGCCGCCGGCGTCGACACAGATGGCATCCACACGTGCCTTGCCTCCTTTGAGCGAGTAAGCAAGCGCAACCACCTGAGTGGTGTAGTGCCGCTGCTCGCTGTCCAGGACATGCAACTCAGTTTCTGCCACACGCCCCTGAAACCAACGGTCGAGCAGATCAGCAGCTTGGGATGCTGCTTTGATGTTGGAACCGGCCAGGGTGAGGTTGCGCACAGCCAGCATCAACGCGGCAACCAGGCAGGCCCAGACGAAGACGCTGAACCATTCCATAGCGCCATAGGGCTTTGCCTTGCCGACCAACAGCATCAGCAAGTTCAGCTGGTGCTGGCCCAGGGTGGGGAAGCTGCGGCTGTTATCGGCAACGATCATCAGAACGCCCATGGCTGTCATCACCACGGCTGCGAAAATGAACGGGGCCACTGGACGCTTCACCTTGATAAGGCTGCGGGCGTCACTACCAGAGTTGATCTGTTCAGGCTTGATGGCGGCGGCACGGTAGGTCATTTGGGTGTCCCCTGGTGGTAACTGATGGGCTCAGTTTCCACCGCAGGGGCGCGTGCCAGTAGGTGCGGAGGGGAAGATGTTTATCGATCAGAAATAACGGAAGTCGCCATCATCATCATCGTCGTCTTCCTCTTCCGGCTCGCAGGTGTTGAACTCGCACCCTTCGCCCTTGCAGATGTGCCAGTTGCCGTTGTTGCCGTAGCCCTGGCCGTAGACGGAGATGTTGAGCGGAGTACCTGCATCATCCGTGATTGAGTAAAGCCCCAGCCTTGCATCCTTCAACTGGGCCTCGTACTTCTTCACCAGCGTCAGCTGATATTTCCCCCGAGCGCTCGGCGGGAACCGGTCGAAAACAATCTGCAGGGTTTCGGGGGGCATGGTGCTCGTACCTCAGTCGTGGAATGGTTCTGCGTCACCGGTGGGCAGTAACGCAAACCTATGTTCATCCCAGACAGGGCGTGCCAGTAGAGCCAAGAGCCCTAGTGGAAGAGCAGGCTGAAGGCGATCTCAGTGGAAAGTCCGTGGCCCGCCAATGCTGGCAAGGGCACGTGTGTTCATCTCCTCCAAGTGAGCCATGTACTTCATCGCGCCGATGGTCTCACCATGTGCGGTGTTCAACCGATCTCGCAGAAGGTGGATGGTTTTCACCAGATCGCCATAGGTCTTGATCGAATCCACGGGCAGTTCCAGCTGCTCACACAGGTACGCAGCACAGGCCGGCCCGCCTTCTACCCGGGCGATTGGAGTGTGGGCTTGGGCGTCCATCTCTGTCAGGCAACCTTCGGTTTGTTGGGGCTGAACTGGCAGATGCCGTCGGCGTAGCAGGCGATCAGCGCGCCGGTCTCGTCGAAGTACTTCATTTCCCAGGTCGGGTGGCAGTTGTGTGCATGCTTGCCGTGCTTGAGGGTGTTGGCGAACTTCACGTCCAGGTTGCCGCTGGCATTCATGCCAGCGATGGTGCCGCGGTCATTGCCGAACTCCACTTCCATTCCGAGACGGATGAAATCCAATTCCTGGCCGCGAACGCGCACGATGTCTTGGATGAACTTCTTTTCCTTGGGGCTCATCGGATTGAGCATGCTTCAACTCCAAATCTGGATGGCGAAAGGCCGGGGTAGAAACTCGGTTTCGTGTAAGGCCACGTTGATCAGTCCAACGGATTATCGCAGAGCATGACGCTGCTCCGGCGCTCCGGCTCCATGCGATTAACGCAATCGACCATGGCCCAGATCCCCAGTCCTTTCATGTTCACTCCCGGGCCGAGCTCGGTGAGGCGCATGGACACGGCTTTGCGACGCTCGTCCTCGCTCGGCACCAGGGCTTCGCGCATATCCGAACGGAAGAACGCGTTGTACAGATCGTCCCAGGTCACTGCCTGGAAAAGCAGGCCTACGTCACGAGGCGAAGTCCGGCCGGGCAGCAGGGCATTCCAGGTGCGGCAACGCTGCTCCCAATCGGCTTCGCTGATGTTCTGTGGGCGATCGGTGGAGTTCTGGTAGTGGTAGTCCTCGAATCCAGCGTCGAGGAGAGCCTGGCGATAGCCAAGATCTTGCTCGAGGTAGTAGGTGACTAGGACATCACCGCCCGAGGGCATCAGGCAGACATCGAAGGTTGCGTCCCAGGTGACGTCGCGCACGCCTTCACCGAGCACTTTCTTCCACGCTGCACGGAACTCCGCCATGAGGTCGGTGAAGATGCTCGGGTCGCCCTTGGTCTTGATGTCCGAGTAGTTGCAGGCCAGGTCGCGCTGCAGCACCAACTCCTCGGTGATCAGCTTGGCAGTGGCGGCCACGCCGGCGGAGATGCAGGTTTGGCGAATCGGGATCAGCTTGGCGAGCGCCTGCTCGAGGCTGTGGTTGCGCAGAATCAGGCCGTTGTAAATCTTGGTGCTCATTGTGAGGGTTCCTTGCTCAAGACCGGCCGCGAAGTGCGCAGGCCTGGTCGAATAGGGTGCCGGTGGGATAACACCGCCGGCGTTGGGTTGCTGGCGCTGGACTCACTCTCCGGGAGGAGTGCCAGAGCTGAGTGCGTCTTCAGCGGCGCAATGCTGGTCGACCTGCTCCGACATGAAGGTTGAACGCAGGTCATCCATCGAGCGGTTGAAGGCGGCCGAGGTGCGGATAGCGAGGGAATCCACCCGCAGCAGCTCCTTCACTGCATTCGGCAACTTGGAGTCCAGGACTTTTCCCTGAACCGCCCCAGTCACTTCGCCGGCCGGCACGAAGGCATGGCCAAGCTCGCTGTCACCGTCGATGACGGTTACACCTTCCTCCGGATATTCGTTGTAGTAGGCATACACGATCGGCTTGGACTCGAAGGTATCTTCGCCGGTGTACAGCACCAGCTCCTGATCGAGTTGCTCCTCGCTGCCGTCGGGTGCGAGAAAGCCCAGGGCCTCACGAAGCTGGTGTCCATTGAGGGTCAACGAAGAACCCTCCATGCCTTTGGCCAGCGAGGCCGGCTGGCCGAAGTGTTTGACTGCCTTCGCATAGATCTCCTTGATCACCGGCCAACTGATCGTCACTTCCTGCAGGTAGGTGCCGTCACCGCCACACGTCTCACAACCATCGTCGTATTCGTTGTCATGAGCGCAGTGGCACTGGAGCTCGAGGGATTCCTTGAACTCACCCAGCATCAGACCCTTACCGCCGTTCTCCGCAGTGAGCTCCAGCGGCATCAGGATCCGACCTTCGAGCTGTGGCTCATCGGTCGTCTCCATGTGCTGGCGCAGGGTGGCTTGGGCATCGCCCATCTGCTTGATGGCTTGCAGGGTGTCCCATCCGCGCTGCTCAGCCTGCTGAGGGCTGATGCAGGCTACGGCGAGCACATCACGATCTACTGCGATCAGGTTCTTCATTGAGTGCTGTCCTTCTGAGTGCGGGCCAGGTAGTCGGATACGCGCATCACCTCGATATCGCCCGGGCCGCGGCTGGATTTGGACTGAAGGTGGTAGGTGTAGGCGCTCTCTGCGGGGTCGAACGCATCGCGGTGGGCCCAGAGAATCGGGAACGAATCGCACTGGGCTTCTGCTGGCGCAAACTCCGACTCGCGGATGACGCTGCCGTCGGCAAGATTGGCCAGCCGGATCAGGGCGCGAGCGAGCTCGTCATGGGTCTGGCTGTCGAAGTCACGCATCAGGCGCGCGAGGTTCTTACCGAAGTAGTGGCCGTCGACACCGTGGCGATTAGGGAGGTGGTTGCCCGCAGCCTTTGGTGCCGGTACCGGCAGCAGGACGAAATCCTCGAGGTAGTCGATGCAGCCACAGTCCACCACGTTGGTTTCGCCTACCGGTTGGCAACTGCACACCACTTCACCGAGCTTGTCGTTCAGCTCGTTGCTGAGGTTCTCCTGAATCTCAGCACGGGTCATGGAGACGGTGAACTCTTCGCCGCTCGCCGGATGACGGAAGGTAAAGTCCATGGCAACCGGTTGGATCTGCAGAGCCACGTAAGCTTTGGCGCTCATCGCATCAGCCAGGCGGGTCAACTCGGCGGCATAGTCGTTGTGGTTGGCAGCGCTGGTGCTGCTCGCCTGCCAGCGCGCCAGCAGTGCTTCCAGGGCCGGGCCTTGGAGCTGGGCCGCTTTGCCCTCGTTGTAGTTCTGCTCATCCTGTTCCATCTGCTGGCGGTAGGCGGAGCGTTGATCCTGGTGCCACTGAGCTGCCATGCGCATGCCATCGGCGACCGGATTGGCTTTCATTCTGGCCAGGTCGGTCAGTGCCTCGATGATGTTGCCGTAGCCCATGTCCTCGGCCTTCTGCCGCATTTCGTCATACAGCTCAGCGCGATGCTTATCGCTGCTGGTGCCGGAGGCCTGCGTGGACTGGTTGTGGTGGTGCTGGGACATCGTTCACCTCTCCATCAAGTTGATGGTGGCCATGTTCGTCGGATGCTGTGCGTGCCAGTAGATGGGCGCCCAATGTCTTGGGTACATCACTGGATTCAGCCACGAAACTTGGTTTTGGTAGGAAGCGGCTCAGGCGTTGCGGATCTGCATCTGAGCTTGATCACTCACTGACCGGGAAGCCCTGGCGATTAGCGCTGCGTACGCTTGCCGCACCGTGGATTGCCTCCCGGTGATCGGGTAACCGCCGTCTTTACCGTCACTCAACGGCTCCATACCCAGCGCCAGCGACATCGTGACCAGCAGATCCACCGTCGGCTCGATCGGCATCGGGCAATAGTTCTCCCGTGCGGACTGGAGATGACTCTTGAGGTCGCCAGCGAGCATGAGCAGCTGCGGACCGGTCAGCTCGGTACCAGGTTCGATAATGCCGGCGGCGATGACACACTCTGCCAGTGCCTTGGCCAACTCCTGGGCCTGGTCTTGCGAGATCGGGTTGATGTTGGTGCTATGGCTCATGTCAGTTCCTTAGGGTGATCACGCGCAGCGCGCATCAGGGAGGATGTTTTCGCCGTAATGCTCGGCGATCAGCTCATTCACCTTGTCGAGCAGATCCAGGCGCTTGAACTCAAGATGCATGTTTCCGTTTCGGAAGCCTTTGGCCCGGTAGTAGTCGTTCTCGAACACAGCCCGCTGCTTCAGCGCAACGTTCATTTCCGCTTCCAGGCTACGAGGTGTGAATGGCTTTCCATCGAGCGTCTTGAACACCCTATCGATATCGTTGAGGCGGTCCGAGGGTTGTCCGTGGCGAATCTCCAGGCCTCCACGATGTGCAGGGGTCACCATGTAGGTGATGATCTTCCGTCCCATCCGGAAAGGTTCCTTCTGGTTGGTTCGGTAGTCTGGGGAGAGGTGGCGGAACACGTTGAACACTCCGCGGCGGAACATCTCGCCGGCGGTCTGGTACAGCTCCAGGAAGGTGGAGCGAATGGTTCCCTCAGTGAATTCGGGAACGACCTTCTCCAGGCTGTCTTCGAATGCCTTGACGGCCTTGGCATCCATCAATTGCGTGAATCCGGTCAAGTCGAATGCCCGGCTCCACATGCGGCGGTCGAGTTCTCGACGAATCTGGTTATCGTCCCCTTGCAGGTGTGCGGCATACGGGAACAGGTAGCGCCCGTGTACTTCGAGAAGCTCCTCTGCCTTGTTGAGTGTGCGGCGGGCATCACCGACCAATCGAAGAGCGTCATTGCGAGCCTTCAGCAGATCGGTGAGGGTGGTTGGGATTGTGAGTTGAGTGAAGATACTCATTCAGATGCCTCCAGGCCGGCAGTCTGGCGCTGGCGCAGAAGACGCACACTCCAGGCCGAACCGATGCGGCGCTCTGCCTCCTCGGCGTACTTCTTAGCCAGCTCAGCCAACTGCTCGTCGCTCACGCCGTGCGGCACTGGCAACCACATAGCACTGAACGCGTCCTCACCCTTGCTGATGAAGGTACCGCCGAGCAGGGCAAGGTGCTCGCTGGAAGCGTTGAAGTAGGCCACCGCGGTGTTGGGTGCAACGATGGTCTCCACTTCCTTGGTGGCGGTACCAACAGCCCAGCTTTGCTTCTGCTCTTCCACCGATGTCCAGCCGTACTGCTCGAGCAGGACACCGAACTTGGTCTTGGCGGCAATGAATTCGGGGGAGAAGGTAGTCATGGGTCTTTCCTTGGTTGGCCGGTTGGCGTTGTTTCGATATGCCAATGTTCCAAGCCCCTGATGCGTGCCAGTAGATCCCCGATGCTGGCGCTGCTCACCTGGACAGCACCAGCAATCACACTCCCCAAGTCAGCGCGTGTAATGCATCCAGGCGGCCGGGCACGCCGAGAACATCAGCTCTTCAAATGCGGCGAGGGAGAATGTCTCCGAGGGATAGCCAGGCACGACCGTGGAGGCCCCTGCGCCAGCCTTTGCGACGTAGATTTCGTCAGCTACCCCAACACCACTGGGATTGGCCTTGAACCACGCCTGTGCGGCCTCTGCGCTTGTCCGGCCCAGTGCATAGTGCAACCGGGTGGTCACAGTGCTGGCGCTGCGTTCGATGGCGAAGACAGTGAGGATGACCGTCTCTGCGCTGAGATCAGCCACTTCCTGAACCGCCATGCTTTGAGGGTGTGCCGGAGGCTGGAAGGGGAGGTAGTACTCTACGAAGTCACCCTCGTCGATATAGCCGTAGTGGTCCTTGTCCAGCGGAAAGAACGCGACCTCATTGCCCTGGCCCTGTGCACGATCTGTCTCGACGGACACCAGCGCCACGAAGGTGAGCAGCTGTCCATTTGGGCGGCCTTCGGGCTGCCCTTGTGCGTCCGCTCCCACGTCGTAATCAGGTCGGGTACCGGCCACCCAGTAAAGCCCGTCGGCTGGCGGATTCTGGTAGTCGAAACTCAGGAACTGATTCTGGATTTCAACGCCGAGACTTAGCTCTGGATGAACAGGGACATCGAGCGCCTTGATCCAGGATGGTACGAAGTCATCTGGCGTATCGCGCAAACGTCCCATATCGATCTGTTCGAACTCCAGGGCGCCAGCCTCCACACTCTCGACCCACGACAGCGCTACGTGCGGCCCGCGGTTGATAGAGCCGGCCAGCCAGCACAGGCCGGGCTTGTGGTTCTGGTGCTGTTCGATAGGCGTAAATTCCATGTTCATGACTCCTTGTCCTTCTGTGATCGATGTCAGGCGTGTACCCAAAGGGTGTCATCGCCGGCATTGGCACCGGCGCGGATCTGGGCGAGCCGAGACTTGGCCTTCGCTTTGGTCGCGATGCGCTCTTCCTTGCTCATGGCATTCCAATCGCGCGCTTCCTCGATGGTGCGGCCGCAGGTGGTGCACACGTAGTCACCCACACTCTGCGTGCAGATGCCGCGGCAGGGAGTTGCTTCAGGTTGATCGCGGAAGGCCAGGATGCTCATGGGGTTCGTCCGTCTCGTTGATGGTTCCCATGATGCAACCGATCAATACGTGCCAGCAGGTCAAAACCTGCACGTGAACACGTGATTTCGCTGGTTGCGAAACCGTGTTTGGCGGTACTTCATCTGTTTCGGAAAGTCGCGGAAAAGGTGTCCCGCCAGCCGGCGCATAGTGGTGGCCTACTCCACAGAGGCCAGCAGGCCGAGGTATCACTATGCTCCACCTGAATCACCCCCAAGAAGTAATCCACCAGCCCGATACGCGCTTCACCCTGAGCGTCAGTCACTGGGCCGCGAGCTGGATCTATCACCTCGACTTCGAGGCTCTGCCACGCACAGGAGGTGTCATCCGCTATACGCAGCCCTCAGGGCAATCCAGATCCTGCGCAATCGCACGGGGACTGGATGAAGCGCGCCGGCTGATGGAACGCAACGCCTAAGGTGGTTCAGGCCTCCAACTGGTATGGCTCCGGGGTAGGGCGCTCACACTCCCGCTGCGCCTTGCCTCGGTTGTGTAGCGAAGGCATCGCCTCATACATGAGGTCGGCTATCTGGTTGGCATTCTGTGAGCAGTAACCCATCTTCAGTAATTGCCTGCAGACGTCGTCGAGCTTCAACGCCACGGGTTTCAGGCCCAGATAGCCCGCGGCAAAACTCATGCTCATCCGGCGCGCCATCCACTCGGACAGTTCGATGATCACAGCCGGGGAGTAATTCAGCACACGAAGCGACTGGCCGGCATCGTAAGGCGTTACCCAAAGCGGTACCCCGGCTTTGGCATAGACAGCGTGGATTGGTTGTTCGGCCATGGCTCGCTCCTTGGCTTGAGTTGTGAAGACAGCGTCTCAGCTGTTACTGCAACAGCAAGGTCGATCGTCTGGCTCATAGACCCGTGCCACAAGGTACTCAATCAACCTTCGTCAGGGTGATCTGTGACGTCGTTTCGCCGCCAGGTGCATACGCTGTCCGGGTAATCGCTTGCCTGTTCGTCAGCTCGTAAACCACGTACCCACCTGCATCACACTCCGTTGGTTCATGGTATCCGGCTACCAGGTACTGCTCGCTGTCCTGGAACGCCAGGCGACTACGCGATTCGCAGCCATGCTGTTCGAACTCGGTGTAGCTCAATCCGTCCTGTGCCAGTCGCACACGAATTCTTGCGCGGGCTCCCCACTGCTGCCCCTTGGCTTCCCACACTCCCTCCATCGAATCTGGTACCGGCACAACGGCTGGCTGCAAGATGCCCTCGCTGCTGATCCGTCCTCGGCTGTATGTCCTCAAACGGTATGCCCCACGATTCAGCGAGGTGACTTCTACGCGTTCCGAGGCTCCACAGCGCTTGTGCGTATCGAAGTAGAGGAACTCATCGAACACCTTGGCCTTGCTGTTCCGCCCGGCCAGGTAGCTTGGCAGTGCCCTCAGGTTTGACGCGCAGTGAACCTGCGGATAGCTCACGTGCGAGTAGATGCCGTCGTGCAGTGTGAGGAGCACCAGGAACTGATCACCGGCTCCATCGCGCATGTAGCCACTGTACAAGCGACCCGGGTTGCCTGAGCTGACCTTGCGGGTGCTCACCATAGGGGTAGAACGCTGGCCTCTCGCCGAGCTGTTCGCACCATTACCGATAATCAGAGCGCCCGCTACCTTCGCCACTTCTTCGCTCACACCGAGCAGGGGATTGTCAGCTGCACAGCCACTCATAAGCACCAGTAGCGCTACGCTGCACACACTCCATGCATTGGGAACCATCAGGCGCACTCCATTTCAGCAAAGTCATCGTGGATCCGGCGAGCGGGTGGGTGATCCTCGATCATTCCGCCGTCCAGATCAATCGAAGCCCAGGCCCGCTTCTCGGCGTCCATGTAGTCGAGGAAACTCGGTTTTGTGCTACGTAGCAGCTCACTCAGGGCGATCAACCAGTTCTTGAAAGCCCAGTGGGTTTGAATCACAACCTGCCGGCCGGCGTAGTAGTTGTTTCCCAGTGAGAGGGTGAGCCGCTTTGAGGTGTAGTGCGGGCTGACCCCTTCCCACTGCATGCGGTAGTTGGGGCCGCCGTAGACCTTCAGGCGACGATTCACCGTGCCGAGATGCTCGGTAGCCCCTATGTCTTCAATGACAGCTGCAGCGTGATGGATAGAGGCATAGGCTTCATACCAAGCGCGTCGAGAAGCCTGTTCCTGCTCAGCAGCCTTTTGGATGAGGTAACGCTCGAACCTCGCCCCGGCATCTGGGTGCTGGAGCGCTTCGCGTAGGGCTTCCTTATCCCGTGAGGCTAGGTGCATTCGCCTGGTTGAAATGAGCAGGCTGGGTATCTGGTAGGACTCACCTATCGCCTTCATACCGTCCACCTGGCTGCCGATAGAGCAATCGGGCAATAGAAGCCCACGTTCAACCAATCCTCGCATTAGCTGCTCTGAGAGACGGCAGCGCTCGTAGCTGTCGATCAGGCACTGGCAAACCAACTCGACTGTGATCACCCCTGACGCCCACTCCAGGGGGAAGCGTGCGTGTCGCTGAGGTGTGTTGACTGCTAGAGCTTTGAAGCTCTGTAGCCCCTGAGGATGCGTCCAGAGCTGGTTGAGATAGCTTTCAGTCACCTGACCTTTCAATCGCTCGAGAAGAAGCTCGGAGAGAGTGTGGAGAGTGTGGGCCCAGGGAACGTGTCGAAAGGCACCTAAGAGGCTGAAGTACTGGGAACGGCTGTACGAGTTCCCACGCCCTCTGGGCAGCAGAAACCAGCCGGACTCTATGGCATCCAGGATCGCAAGAGCTGCAGAGGGCAGGGTCGCTCGAGGTAGGCGTCCTGAGAGGACCTCCTTCACCTGTGGGTACAGCTCAGTCTTAGCCAGTGGTTTGATGTGCTCGTGCATGGGACCTCCATAACTGGCGTCCCATTCTCCAGCGATCCATGCGTGCCACCAGGCCAAAAACTGCCCTTCGGCCACCACCAAGGCCGGGAGCCAGCACCCGGATTTGGCCCCGTATGTCTAGTGCCGATATTCAGCCGTGAATGCCAGAACAACTCAGGCTCCCAGATTTGCCGCTGTACCCTGACTCGCGCCCTAAACCTCAAGTTTGGCTCTGGACGCCGGCCGGCCCCGCATCTCCGCATTGCCGCCACTTTCTGGCACTGGCACCCGATTTCGGACATGAAAGCGCAGCTTCCCTTCCCCATACCGCGGACAACCCTCAGCTTGAGGTTTACAACCCGATATCGGCCCCGACCGAGCCGGCCAGCGGCGCAGACGAGGACCGCCCCAATTCTCTGGCCTTGATGCCTGATTTCGGGCACGAATCCGCCGCGCCCCCACCCAAACCGTGGGTAGAACCTCAGTTTGCGGTTTGCTCCCTGATCTCGGCACCGACCCCGCCGCATCCCCACGAATCATCTGGTTTCGCAGAAAACGGCGACCCAAACCGGGTTATTAAGAGACCCATACTGAGGTCCGTGATTTGGCGCTGCTCCACTCCATTGCTATCCGCTCCATGTGGCAGCTACTCGTCTGCCCGCGGCCTTCGCGTATGAATCTGGAAGCGTTCAGGCAGGCCGTGATGAGCGCTTCGTACGATCCCTCTTCCTCTGCGGCCACTCAATTCACCGAGATATTGCAGGTGCTGAGCATGCACATGGCTCGCTCGGATTCACTTCCTGATTCAGCTATCGAGGAGATAACCAAGATGGTGAATTCACTCCCTATGTTGCGTCGCAGAGCTACAGATGGTGACGCAGGCGGCAAACCACAGGTCCTCCTGGTAGAAGGCTTCGGTAGTGGCGCAAGCAACCTGGCAGCTAGTTTGGGCCAGTTCGCTATCCCTGTAGCAGCACTCAAGCTCGAACACGTTGGTTCCGCTACGGCCCAAGAACTGTGTTCTGTCAGCACTGTGATAGTCGGCCATCGAGTGCTTCAGACGCCACAGTTAGGGGGCTTACAGGTGCTCCTGGAAGGTATTTCGCAGTTCAGTTCTGAACCGCCTGCTGTTGTGCTGGCCTGTGACGAGACCTTGGTCTTCGAGCAGCGCCTGGCCGCAGCTGCTCTGGGATCTGTCCGTATCCACCTACCTGAAGATGAGGTGCGTTCGATCCGCGAGTTGGTGGTAAATCGACGTGCGGACGCCGCTTTAGATGGAGCTAAGGTGCTCCTGATCGACGATTCGCCGACTGATGCTTACCGCGCTCTAAGCATCATGCAGGAGCATGGCCTTGTAGTTGAGCATGTGGATCACCCGGCAAAGGCAATTGAGGCTGTACGGCGCTTTTCCCCGAACCTGATCGTCATGGACTTCCACATGCCTGTTGCAAACGGTGACGTGATGGCTTCAGTGCTGCGGCAGGATCCCGAAGTCACCATGCCGATCATCTTCTTGAGCAGCATGGATGACAGCGAGCAGCAGTTACTTGCTCTCTCGCATGGTGCCGATGCCTTCGTCACGAAACCTATCCAGCATGGAGCCTTTATCAAGGCCATCAAGTCGATGATGTCACGGGCACGTGGAATCGATCGTCGTATGCGCCGCGATCCGTTGACCTCGCTGTTGAATCACGCCCAGATTCTGGAAACGGCCAAACGCATGGTCGCTGATGGAATTGAAGGATCATTGGCCATCATTGACATTGACCACTTTAAAACCATCAACGACACCTACGGGCACCCGGTTGGAGATCGAGTCCTGATTCGGGCCGCGGAGTTTCTCACCGCCGGTCTTCGAGATTCAGATTCGATAGGCCGTGTCGGGGGAGAGGAGTTCGCCGTGGTACTGCCATCTACTAGCCCCGAAATCGCCGGCATGGTGATGGATCGAATTAGAGGATGCTTTGCCAATCTCCAGCACGAGGACGATACAGGGGGTGCATTTTCCTGCACCTTCAGCTGTGGCGTTGTAGCCCTAGATCAGGATGTGGCGACCGCGCTTCGAGGAGCGGATGAAGGGTTGTACCAGGCCAAGCATGGGGGCCGAAATCGAGTCGTGATCTTCGGTGCCCAGGCAGGGAATACTGCTGGCGTTGTTCCGCCCATCTAGGACATTCACCTGAACCACCCCGGGCCCCGCAACAGCGGGGCTTTGTTTTTCGTGTCGAGCCGGCCGAATGGCAGGCCATGGCACGAAGCCGCGAAAGCGGCTGCCTTTGGGGTGGAAGGTCACTGAATCGCCCCATGCTCGCGAAGCGAGCATCGCTCTTGACCTTGCTCTCCGTATCGAGCCTGGCGAAGGCCAGGCAATGATGCGGAGCCGCTGGACGGCTCGAAGCCGTCCCAAGCGGCTGCCTTTGGGGTGGAAGGTCACTGAATCGCCCCATGCCCGCGAAGCGGGCATCGCTCTTGATCTTGCTCTCCGTATCGAGCCTGGCGAAGGCCAGGCAATGATGCGGAGCCGCTGGACGGCTCGAAGCCGTCCCAAGCGGCTGCCTTTGGGGTGGAAGGTCACTGAATCGCCCCATGCTCGCGAAGCGAGCATCGCTCTTGACCTTGCTCTCCGTATCGAGCCTGGCGAAGGCCAGGCAATGATGCGGAGACGCTTGGACGGCTCGAAGCCGTCCCAAAGCGTCCGCGTAGGTTCAGGCGTTGAGGTGATAGATGTTGGACGAAGTTGCAGGGAGGGTGTCACTGGACTCGGCAACCACCTTCGAGTCCGCATGCCCCGCAGTGCTTTCGTTGGAGCCTTCTTCCGACAGAGAATTGGGTTCAGCGGCTGTAGGGGAGGCGAGCATGGCCAGGGCCTTGTCCATCATCTCATCGGTGTCGAATTCTGCCTTGGGGAAGCCGGCCGGAAGCTCAACGATGGTCAGCAGATGCTTGATGTCTCGGTAGGACAAGCAGTGCTGGCCTCGCATTACGGTGATCAGCGATAGCAAAATCTGCTTGTTGATCATGCAGGTAGCAACGCAGCGAGACCAGATCTGCTTCCGCAATGTACCGATGCGGTTGGCCTTGATCATTGCCTCGGCCTCGGTAACCGGTGTAGCGAAACTGTACGACGTGTCCGAGAGCATTAGGAACCGTGTGGCGAGTTCTTCAAAGCTCGCGAAATCGTCCATGGCTGATTCGCTGGTGGTATTGCGCAGCACGTGTTCCGCCGCCGATCCCATCAGCAGCATATGCATCCGCCAATAGATGGCACCTGGCGTGGATACCAGGTTCATGTCACTGAAGATCTTCGCAGTGCGTGCGTTTGCGTCCAAATCCGCACTGAACGAGTCATTTAGTCCTGCATCAGATCCCGCGTAACCCACCAGCCGGCCGGCTTGGTGAATCATGAGGCGCGTGATATCGGCGATGCTCACCTGGAAGGTAGGCATCTGTTCACGAGTAGGGGCGAATCCATCGGGCAACACCAGTGAGGGCCCAACCTGACCCACTATGGAATTTTCACCTGCAGCCGATCCGCTTTGAGTAGGACGGTTGATGAGGTAGGCGATCCCAAGCACGGTTGCAGCAACCAGTGTGGCCAGGGAATAGCCGAAGTTCTCGGTTACGAGTTCGTACGCATGGTTTGCGCCGAGGTAAATGACCAGGGCGACGGATGAGGTCGACCACATGAAATTGAGGCCGCGAACCACGCCTTCGCCAATCGACTCCTTCAGACGGCCAGGTTTGGCATTGAGGATGCCGGCGAGAAGTAGCCACGCTGCCGCGAGAGCGGATGCGATGACAGCATACAGCGTACCTTGAGCCACCAGGAGATGTGGTCGGTCAGCAAGGTGGTTCTGCGCATAAAAGAGCGCCCCCATGATCGATATGGTGAGAACCAGGGGGAGAGTCCAGGCGGGAAGCAGCTTCCCGGCGTCGGAGAGGTTTCTGATGCTGTTCATCGAATCACCTTAGAGGACTGGTGCGAGTTCAGGTGCCGGTTCGCTTGGCGCCTCGGTTACTGACGTTGCTGCTTTTTCCGGTTCGGCAGTACGAGCTCCGTTAGAGTTGGTTTTCGCTCCGGCTGGCTTCGATACTGGGTTCTTTCGAGTCGCGGGTTTGCCCGTGGTCGCTGGGGTACCGGCGGCGGCTGGTGCTGCAGGTTCTACTGGAGACGGAACTGGTGTTGCTTGTGCGGCTGCTGCAGGTGCCACCGGCACAGCTTGGCTCTGTGCCTCCTGGCCTTTGCGCCTGTTCCTGTTGCGGGATTTATTCTTCGATTGTGCCGGGGCTGCGGCACCCTTCGCTGCTTGAGGGGCAGTTGCGGCAGGCGTTGCAGTGGCCTTGCCTGTCGAAGTGCCCTGACGCTGGTCACGGCGATTGGATGGTCGGCTGTCAGCGTCGGAGTCCTTGTTTAACGCACGAAGTTCATCTTCGAACATCCGAAGCGCTCGTTGGTAGCGGTCAGTGATGGCATTTGCCATGTCACGAACCTTTGGCGTTGCAGACATGGACATGTTGATTACGCGGTTCTCGATCCGGCTGATCGTTGAGATGAGACCTGCGACGTTAGCCGTCATTGGACCGGTGATGCGGAGCTCTTTAATGCGCGCTTGTGCCACCTGGGCTGGCGCGTTGTCGTTGTTGGAATCAGACATCTTCATTCCCTCGTTGAGTTGTTGTGCTGGAAAACCGAGTTTTGAAAATCAGCGGCCGAACTGGAGGAAATCCCAGTTCTTGGTTGTTGCAGTGCAGTTGAAGAAGAACTGCTTCAGATCCATCGAGTGCTTGATCAACGTGACGTTGTCATTGGGAACGACGGTCCCCCAGACATCTACCCAGAAGAATGCAGCCACCTTGTGGGGTAGGTAGCAGACCTCGATGTAGCGCAACGAAGGTTCGCGTAGATAAATCTTGAAGATGTAGAGCGCGACGATGACGAGCAGGATCCATTTGATGGTGCCCAGCATCGGACGGTCAGAACGGCTCTCAGCCATTTGCTTTGGCCTCCATGGTTAGTTCGAATCCAGTACGCGAATGCACCCGGCGGGATGCTTCCTGGTGAGAGAGGCCCGCCTGCATCAGGTTGGCCAGCATCCGGACAGCGTCAGCCTCGGTGTAGGTGGGGATAGCCAATGACTGCCGGTAGTCCTCCCATACTGCTCGGGAGATCGGCGTCAGGAGCTGTGCTACATCCTGGATGCGGCGAATTGCTCGTTCGTTTGGGGTCTTGGTGTAGAGATACGACGCTGCGAGTTGGGCCAGGTACTGCCCGCTGCTAATGCGCGATTCGATCAGAACTTTCAACTCATCCGCTCGGCCCGCTTTGCGCATTGCATCAGGATCATCCATGCCTGCGCCTAGAGCGACGACATGCACGACGATGCCCAGGGGCTCGCAATTCCGGATGCTGGTCACTGCGCCGTCATACCCAGCCTTGTCAGCGTCGATCACCACAACGAGTTCGTTGACGTTCTGAGTCGCCAGGTAGGCAGCCTGCGCGCTGGTGATGTGTGCACCGCCATAGCTCATGGCCCAGTAGCCCATAAACAGCAGCGACCAGGCATCGAAGACTCCCTCGATAGCACAGAGGATGGTCGGCTTCCGCTGGCCGAAGAGATAGGGAATCTCCTTGTCCATGGAAAACGCGAAGCGGTACTTCGGATTGAACTTGTCGCCTTTCCCCTGAGGCAGACGACCCCAAAGGCGGATGTTTTTGTCCGGGTTTGGCCAGTAGCCAACTACACGGTTTGATAGCCCGGTCGTTAGCTTTGTGCTGTCACCTTTGTCCACCTCGATGTAACCGAGGGAGATAGCAGTCTCGCGAGTGATCCCGAAGGCTTCCAGTCGTTTGAGAACGTCCCTGGGGGTGGTGTAGTAACCCAGGCGCATCAGGCTCATCTGTTCGTCGGTGAGTCCGCGGTCTTGCTGCAGCGTGCGCAGGTGCTTTGCGTTCTCCTTCGCCAGCTCCTGCGTAACCATATAGATGGCTTTGCCTGGGGAAACTGTTGCCGGGCCTGAGTCTCGACCGTTGTTGTCGTTGGAGGGCAGGTCGATCCCGGCAGCGTTGCAGATCCGCTCAAGGATCTCCTTGTTCTGATAGCCCGCGACTGCAACGGCATCCCAGATTGATGTTCCAACACCGCAATTGTTGGCGCGGTGGCATCCGACGTATGCGCCGTTCGGGTAGTAGAAGCCGGACATCTCACCGCAAGCGGGGCACTTCATATTGTAGTAACCCCCGGGTGCGAGGGCCGAGGGTTTGAGGTGATCCAGCAGGTTCGCATCGACAGCGTCGATGTTGGGATAGGCCCGATCCTTCAGGTAGGCGCTGATTGATTGCTGCTGCACGATTTCAGCGTCCTGGAAAATTCAGTGATCAGGGAAGTGGCCACGCCGGCCATGGTTGCCAGGTCCAACAGCTTCACTCGGATACGCTGTTGAACTTTCCAGACCTGTCGCTTGGTAACGGCAAGGGCTTCGGCAATGTCATCAGCGCTGAGGGTGTCGATTACCATCAGTCGCATGACATCTAGCTCTCGCTGGGTCAGGTGGATACGAGCCAGTTCGCAGAGAATGTGGCGTTCCTGGATCTGGGTGTCCCCCACCGGCTGCTCGTCGGCCAGGAATTGAGGCTGGGACGGAAGCGATTCGATGTAGTCCCGGTTGATCGAAGCGTACTCATGCTCAAGGCCATGGGATCGCATAGCATCGATGTAGTCAGTCGAGACAATGAAATTGGAGCCGATCAGCTCGTTGTAAAGGGCGGGTATGCCTTCTTGCCGCACGTAGGCAAGCGCCGACCCGATGACAACGAAGGCACGGCGCTCGGGCGCAATGTCTTTGTGCCTGGCGAGCGCTCGCGAAACAGTGTCATACAGGCCGACGTAAAGGGCTGACAGGATCTCTTGGTCAGGGCGCTTGATGGTCAGCTTCTGCCGAACCTCAGCGATCCATTGAGTCTTGGACTCTTCGTGGGCAATGAACTGCCACGGGTTGAGACTTTCGAACTCTTCCTTAGAGAGACCTGCCAACCAACGATTCCGTTGGGTGTGCATTCCTCACCACCTCTACTGGCCTTTGAGCCAGTTCTTATTGGTTTGGCGGCCGTAGCTCACCATCCCATCGTTGAGAGAAGCCCCCGTTCGAGCGAGGGCTTTCTGTGTACCTGGATCGAATGGTATGGAGCGGATTTTGGGCGTTCAACTCAAAAACCAGCGGTCAAACACCGATTCCATTTTCTGCCAGCACATCCCAGGCATCCTGGTTCACCCAGGCCGATCGAAGGGGGGGGATTGCTTAGCGGAAAATGAACAACGCCGCTTAATGGCCCCGTTAAGATTTCAACGTGGTGGCATGGTTTTCTGTTTAGTAGTTGCTGGGGAGATGGAATGGATAGAAAGGCCGTACTCGATAAAGCCCGCGGTTGGTCAGTCGAGCACGAAAAGGAAATGCACGCCTGGGCGTCGTTACGGCACCAAGGAGATCTTTATCTGGGGGTGTACCTATATAAAGGAGAAGGCCATGTGGAGCTGGAGATGCTGCAGCTATTTGATCAGGGGCAGGGCGAGGAAGAGGTGCGGATGTATGCAAGCTACCTGAACGAGTCGCGGGGTTTGGGGGAGGCGGGAGCTCAGTGCCTGCTCGATATCTACTACGCCAGGGGTCGTCGTAACGATCCGGCGCAAGGCGTTATTCATCTATACCCATAACCCGCCCTTCCCAAGCGCCAGGGAGTTGGGTGGTGCTCTTACATAGGCAGCCATTGGCTGCCTTTTTATTTGCTGGACACGAACACGACCGAGGTGCCGACCTCTTCAGCTGAGGCAAGGAGTGCGCCGAAAAATGGTGAGGCTGCAAACCGGTAGCCAACCCCCAGTGCTGCTGGCTTCATCTCAGTGAGCTTGGCCAGTAGCTCGATGAAGGCTTCGCCACTGCGGGGTGAAATAAGGTCGAGTGGGCTGATTCGACCGGTCACCAGTGAGCGAAACCGATCTTCAGAGGCGGCGAGCCCATCAATCACTGCGTTCCGTATGTAGACGTAGTCATGTGACTTGGGCTTCCCAGCCATGAATGCATGGATCGTGGAACGGAACCAGTACCTTGAACCGTCAGGATCGACCCCGTCAGCGGGAAGCTTTTTGTCTCTCTCGTAGCGGAGGATGGTGGAGCGGGATATGCCAATAAGGCGCGCAGCCTCGGTTCCATACACCTTGTCACTGACAGCATGGGTAGACAAAGAATCGAACTCCTAAAAGTAGATAATGAGTAGATCATTACATTAGACGCGGTTTTAATGCTCAAAGTCTGGTTTGGATTGGGGCGAGCCAAGTCGAAAAATGGCGTTTGGCTGACACTGACGAGGGCCGTATAAAACACAATGATACTGTAATGACACCCTCAAAAGGTATTGGCTTTGAGCGACAAGGAACGCAGAAGGAGAACGGCAGAAGTAGACGGAAAATGGCAGATGGCTACGGTGCTGCATCCGCTTGGAGTGGAAATCTGGCGCACTTCTAATTGATTTGGTTTTTGGCTGGTGTTGCTTAGAACAGGAAATAGCGGGAAATGGCGGTGAAAGACGCAGTACAGCGGGAAAATACAGATAAAGCCGGTTTGGAATCCGTAAATGAAACGCTGAATAGGAAAAAGTCGGTTTTAGAGGCGGTCCGACCCTGGAATCACCGGCCTGCACCAGAAATCGAGTCTGAATACCTTCAATTGCTTTCGCTCTCCAGAGCTCGACGAGATGCCAACTTCCTCGACCTCGTCGATTTCCTTGTGGCCCTGCCTGAGCGGCTTTTGCTCATGGCCGCAGAGATGAAAGGTTTTGAGGACCAGCTCCGATTGAAAGGTGAGTTCTTGGTGAGATGGGAGGCCTGGAATGGAAAGCCTCATTCTGCTGTGTACCTGTCGGTCATTGAGCGGGCTGGAGGTGCTACTAAGAAGAGGTCGCTCGGGAATCTGATTGGGAGCGAGGTCGTGCGCGACAACCTGAAGAAGGTGGCCGGGCGGAATCAGGCCTTGGCCTACCTGAGGCAGCTTGATGCCTATTGGGGCATCAGGGCGGTCATCCAGGCAGAAATAGCATTGGCTGGGCAGCCTCTCGTATTCAAGCCAGATAGAACCATGCATCCCATCGCTCAATGGGTGAAGTCGGTGGGCCCGTTTTGGGAGGAACTGCCAGCGATAACCCAGCAGAATATTGATCAGTTCCTCGAGCTTGACCATGCGGTGAACGAGATTGGCTTTGCTTTCAACCTCGAGCGTCAGCCCATCCGGTGGCGATCGATTGTGTGCCGGCCTCCCATTAGCAAGTCAGATCCAATGGGGCCAGGTCTTCCTGGGTTTCGGGTCGTGACAAGTCAGCAAAGAAGCCTTCAGGGGGGCGCCCTCAAACGTCAAACAGTTGCCGTCGCGGACTACAAGCGACGCCTGGCCAAAAGGGCGCTTGAGAAGGCGCTCACCAAAGAGGTGGGTCGGCCTGTCACAACGAAGGAAGTCGACGAGGCTCGAGGACAGATGCGAGAGAGAGAGTTCACCCCTTGGATCACAAAGGAACTCATCTCTCACTGCAGGTTGGGCCGGCAAACGTCGGCAATCAATCGTAGGCAGAAGGCGCTCAAGCGCCTGAGCGTGGACTGGATTCGATTAAGGGAGCGGCTAGCCGCTCTTATAGAGAAGAGAGGAACCATATGACCAAGTTGGACCAGGTGGTAGCTATTGACCTCGGCAACGGCACCACCAGCTTCATTGCCGGCAACGGCATACGCGGAAGCTTTGCTTCGCTGGCAGCTCCCTTCGCTGGCTCGAAAGCAGCTGAAGGTTTCAATCGCAACATTTTCAAGCTGAAGGGTGGCCAGCAGTTCCTTGTCGGGGATGACTGCCGGGAGGAAGGTGCTGAAACTCGTAGCACCGATTCATCCTACTATCGCGGGACTATTATCCAGGTGCTCTTCATTCGGGCCCTTCGCGACGCCGGAGTCAAGAATCCCTTCATCGTGTCGGGCCTGCCAACCGAGTTCTTCGACAGCCAGCGTAGTGAGTTCGAAAAGAACCTGCGTACCTGGGCTTTAGAAGAAGGCTTCCAGCCAGCTGGCGTTGTGGTGCTCCCTCAGTATGTCGGCGCCCTCTTTGATCCGGAGCTTTTGGATGATGCCGGCAAACAGGTTCCAGCAGATCTGATCGCCAAGGGAAAATTTGGCGTGATCGACATTGGCTACGGCACCACCGACGTCGGACAGATCGTCGACGGCAAGGGAAGCAAGCACAAGCACGGGATGTCCAAGGGGGTCTCGGACTTCCATAAAGCTCTGTTCATGGAACTCAGCTCCCCTGATAAATCCGCACTGCTAGGTAGCAAGAAGGGTGCAAAGCTGCCCAACGGCTTTGCCCTGGACAGCCAGACGAACGAGTACACCATGGATGTTTGGATGCGCCAGCGCTTCATCCCGTGGCGGGGCGATCAGCTGGATATTTACGCAATTACCCAGAACCTCAGAGCGAGGTTTGCTGACGACATTCTTACCCCTGTGATCAAGCAGATTTGGGGTAGCACAGATTTTCTTGCAGGGATGATTGTCGCTGGCGGGGGAATGAAGATCATCGGCCGAGAGATCCTGGAGCAGCACATTTTCTGCAAGATCTACATGGCTGAAGATCCGAGCCTATCCATCGTCCGTGGGTACTTTCGTTATGCATCTACCCAGATGGTAGGAAAGCCTGAGGCGGCCAAGAATTGAGCCCCACTGACCGCCCTTCAGTTGAGATAGCAGCTGACCTAGTTCCCGGGGTGCACGATGCTCTGATCGAGCTACGTGCTGCCATTGGAGCTCGGGCTGCTAACCGGGTGATTCTCCATGTTGGTGAATTGCTCATCTCGAGTTACCCGATGATGGTTAGCGATATGCTCGCAACCCCCCAATCATCGGGGCCGGCAGGCCAGGTGAAGATAAAGCTCTCAAGAGCTACAAGCCCGCTTCTCATGCAGTGCTACGAATCACTTCGTCATGGAGGCCGCGGTTCCACTGTGGTCAATCTCCTGAACCGCCTGTACATGCTCAGTGAGGCTCAGCCTGAGCTGATTGAGGCTGCGGTCAGAAAGAGGCTGCAGAGCGCTGACCCGGATTCAGCTAACACGGAGACTCCGGCACCGGTTCAATCCAATTCATCAATCGCTGCGAGTTCACCGGCCGTAGCTGAAACCCCTGATCTATATCGGGAGTTGCCCACCGAAGAGATCGTGATAACCGGTTTGCCGGATGATTCAGGGGTTCCTGGATTGAGTCCGGAAGATGATCCGCTTAGCGGTATGGTGTTCACCTTCTGATTTGCAAGAAAAAGGGTCCCTGAGGGACCCTTTTCGATTCAGCGTCGACTCGCATTCAATCCCCTGCAAGGGGAGATCCAACCCAGAAACTGAATCCTCCAAGCTCAGACACACAGTAGATTCGCGCGGATTGAGCCCATGGGGAAAATGCGCTCACGCACTGCTCAAGCTGCTCGATCCCACCTATCTCCACAAGCCAAGGGTGTTCATCCCATGTTGCGTGCAGGCGAATGTCATCGAGCAGCAAGCTCATGCTGACTACTTGACCAGGGTGGCTGCAGCTGAAGGCAGCAAACCCGGCGATTGCCTGCGTTGAACAGGCTGAAGACTTAATCAAGGTGAACCCAAAAGAACTGATCACCAACTACGCCCAGGTTGAATGTCGGGCGGTTCTTGGCCATCCAGTTCATTGCATAGACAAAGAAGCCAGCGTTGTCAGCGCTCAACGGTGCATAGCCCGTTTTGGAGACCTCACGCACGACAAAAGAAACGGTCAGCGAATTTTCTGTGTTCGGGCCTATTGTCACGCTGAACTCAAAGACAGTATTGGGTTGCTGGGCGGTTGCTCCAGCGACCAGGCCCATAAAGTCCTCTATCGACAAAGTCCCGGAAAAGCCTGCTTTCAACCGGAGCGCCATTCGATCAAGGAAAGGGTTGCGAACAACCGGCCACTCCTGAACCTCTTGGTTCACCTCGAACGCGTCGGGTTCTTGGAGGTAGCTGGTGTCTGTATCGAAATCGTCGCCTTGCATTTGAGTTACTGAGGCCTTGGGAAAATTGAGAATCATGGCGTCTACACCTGCCGGCACGAAATCTGTACCGCGAAAATTGATTATCTCACTACAGCCTTGCGATAGACCTTCATGAACGAGTACCACCCATCAGCAAGCGTAACGACCTGGTCGCCAATTACCTCGCCTTCTGCAGGCGAATGGATTGCTGCGTTGAACCTGCTGATCCTGGGCAACTTGAAAATTCCCAGTTTGCTCAGGTACGTGATGACATCTTGGGTCGCTTCCTCACCATGTCTGGCGATCGCATCTAGAGCTTCAAGTATCGAAGCGTCATCTTCAGGACAAGCAATGCGAGCAGCGAATGGGTACACACTGCTGCCTACCTTAAGGTTGGGATATGCCGTTTGGACGACCGGCATGAGAACGGCGACTTCATGGAGGCGCTTTTCAACCGTAGCAACAGTGATCGTCCAGGCTTGTGGATTTGCCAGTGAAGCCGCGGTGGAAACAAGCTCGCTGGATCCTGGGATGAGGCCGGAGGGGTCATCTCCCCCGCAGCGCACCAGATTTCCCAGCCCATCGAGTACGTAGGAAGGGAAAACCTGGTTTGCTGCGAAGAAGACGACTTGCCCGATCACTTTTCAAGCATCTCAGCCATGGAGCTCACGGCGTTAGAGATGTAATCCCCGCCGAACTTAGTATGAGCTGCATTGGCGAACATCATGTCGGGTTTGAAGCCTGTCCTGGGATTTTCCTCGGGGATCTTTACGTCATCAGAGTCCAAGCCAGTAGCCAGCATATAATGACTCAGAACCATGTTCGGGCTTACTCCAGAGGTCCCAACTGCTGGAACGAGTGCATCTACAACTTCACCATCAGGGTTCACGATGAATGCCATGAGATGAATCGTGTCCCAGTATCCGGATTTCTCGTCGAGCATTCCCATGTATGCAAGCCCTTCATACTTGCTTGCCGCCCCGTTGGCTTTGGCGTCGGCCATCACTGGATTGATGATTTCAGGCAACCATTCCTTGAGGGTAAGGCTGCCTTTGGTCTTGTGCTGGGCCATCGGGGAAATTACAAATCGATCAACGCACAGAGTCCAAAACTCGCCGCAACCTTTGTTCCCGCGGGGCGAAATTGCACCGCCGGCGATGATGGTGCTTGGGATTGCATCAAGCTGGATAAAATTGAGCTCAAAATCCAACTTGTTTTGGCGTTTGGTCTCCATGATTGCTTTCAAAACTGAAGAAATAGACGCGGTACGGTAGAGGGAGTCCGTAGGGACCTCGCGACTATCTGACCAGACATTGTGCGCAAGCCAGATTTGCCATTTCCCGTGAGTGTCGGCAACGTCGAATTTGTCATCAACCTTAATCGGGGCTCCAAGATGTTTCTCCTTACCCTCGACGGTGATCAGACCGCTCACAGACGCCGGCAGCCGAAAAACGAATGGATCGCTGACGTTAGAGGTGACCTTGTCAGGATTCAGCTGGGATTTTGCAGTAGTGGGGGCCTCCCCACCACAGCCCGAAAGGGCTGCGGCGATGAAGACTGCGTATAGGGTCTTGCGGTTCATGTCCAAATCCTCGATTGGTGCTTGATGATAGGCACCTTAACGAACCGTTAAAGGAATTCAAGCGAACCGAGTTTTGGCATCAGCTCTTTGGTGGTACGAGGCTCGGCCCGTTGTCGTTTTTGGGAGGAGTTGAATTGTTTGCGCGTGGACCTGTCGAGGGGCCCGAAGGTCCAGGTTGTTTCGCAGCTTGTCCAGCCGTAGGCGATTGGCTTCCGCCTTGCTGTTGTCGATCTTGCCGACTAGCCATCCCTCTTACAGCTCCATTGACGTTGACCGATCCGCTCGCGATTCGCTGAATAAGCATTTTGTTGAGCTTATTAGAGGTGGAGCTTGCTGCAGCAGATGCGGCGCGAGCTTTCATTGCCAATGGTGCGACAGCAAGTCCTCCGATCATTTTTAGTGCTGCTGAACCAGTTGCGAAAGCTGCATTGCCAGCTGCACCAGGATTGAATCCAGACAAACTTTTCACATCATCCCAGATAAGCATCTTGGCGATAATAATCTCAATAGCCATCAAGGAAGTGAAAATAGTTACTTCAGCTGTGGCAGCAGACATCTCAAGACCCTGATTATCTCTTGCGATGTTGCCAATGGCATAAACTAGATCCATTTGCTTAGTTACTGCTATTAGGTTTGCACCGAGCGACAAAAAAACCTGGTTAATAAAAACCACAAGAAAGCAGAAAACAACCAGCTTGGCGAAGCTAATCAGGATTTTATGGCCCATGAATACAGAGACAATAATTAGCAGGGGAAATGCAGTAATAAGTCCGGCACACATCATTGAAAGCGTGCTTATAAAGAATGGCATTTTTACTTGAAGCAGCCATTCTGAAATTTTAGCTCCAATTGACTGTGTCTTTGCATATAACCCGGCAGCTATGTCGTTAGCTTTCTTTTCCGCATTTGTGGTCGAGTTGAGAGCCGCAGAGTTAAGTCGGACTGCATCTCTATCCGATGTCATTGCAGAAGCCCTTAGCCGATTAAATTTCTGAATTTCAGCTAATTCTGAATTTGTTGCAACAGCAGTATAGTCGGCAGGTGCACCTTTGAATTCAGGTAGATCGCCAAGTGCCTTACGGTACTCTGCGACAGCAAGGTTTGCCATTTCATAGGCTTCTACACAGTTTTCGGGATAGAAACCCGGGTTTTGTGCTCGCTCATCACCACCAGTACTGACAATCTCCGGATTTTGAAACTTGCCGTCCTCGAGTTTGCTGCCGTCAAAATAATCTGGGCCGCTACTTTCAAGCCCCCACTTCTTACGCCAGTAGTCAGCTGTCGGCACCCGAAATCCGGAAGGAGCAGTCATTGCTACATTGTTATATGGATTGGAGTCCTCGGGTATTTTTGCAAGAATTTCTTTGCCTTCACTTTCCAAGGATTTAATTTCATTCGATTTTAATGCACTGCTTGCTGCTTCTGATAGCGACACTCCTTTTTTGTAAATCATTCCGGCAGGTGAATATCCTATAAGCGTTGTGATGATACCTACGTCTTCTCCGTAAAAGTTCTTCTCCACATCGCTGTACGTTTTGAGTGCGCTTGCAATAGCGTTTCGATCTGCCTCTGTATAGCCGATCCCTGATCCTGAGTGAAGTCCTACATGTCCGAGTGCTTTAATGTCGTCTTCCGTATTTGCGTTAGCAATAGTTGCTGCGGTGCACTTGGAAACATAATCAGTATAAAGCGCTTGAAGTGGAGTGTCGTCCCACTTGTTAGCGACTTTAGAGGTGTTCATGTCATATGCAATGCGGAGGGCTGCGTTCTTCCCGCTATTGTTGACATCAACTGATCGCAACGCGGAATTGAATACTTTGTATATTTCCTTAGGGATAGTGAATGACCAATATGCCCCCTCAGCATACTGGACTCCGGCACTCGCTGGTGTACTACCCGGGAAAAGTTTTCCGATTTTATCTGTCGGCGAGAGTAAGAGAACTAGAGCCGATAGCAAGATAATTGAGCCAACCGCTGAGACCCCTTTGTTTTCAGGGATTTTAAGGATATTGATTGCCGTCCAAACTAACCCGGCTGGAATGAGGATGGCGGCAGCCGCGCTCCTCATCGCGGTGTGATAAGGAGCCCAAGCGGCCATGTAAAAGGTCACAACGTCGATGAAGGAATCGGCGAGCGACTTAAGCATCCCTACGTTGGCTATCGACTCTTCCATATTTAGCCCCCGGTCTGGCTCAGGATGTTATTGAGGGCCATGCTTCGCGCTTGGTCAGCTGCAATCTTGGCCTGGAGCAATTCATACTCTTTGCGCATCACACGAAGTGCAGAGCCATACTGGCCTACCATGCGATCTGAGATGTACTGCTGGTCGATCTGGTTGGAGAGACCTGATTCAACACCGATTTCCAGCTTCGAAATGATGATCTCGAGTTCTTTCATCATCGATAGCGTAGCCATCTGGCGTTGGGCGCGAACTGCAAGGGCAGGGGATTTCCGTGCCATCTCCTGCATAGCCAATAGTTCTTGCCGACTGATCACCACATCAGCGCGGTTAACCAGGTTTTTATAGGCGTCGTTATTGGTAAAGGTCTTGGGGTCCGCCTGATAGATGCTCGACAGCAAATCCATGTGCTCTTCGGTGATCTCCTTGCTCAGGGTCTCAACGCTGAGTTTGCGTGGTACGACCTCCTGTGCATCTTCTTCAATCACGTAGGTTGGGAGGAGGCCGCTGTACTTTTTAATGTCCTTACAGTTCATTTCCGAGGCGCCAAGGATCAGCGGTGTTGTCCCCGCATCTGCGTCTACGCCTGAGCAGTTTTTGCCGACCAGTCCTGTATTGCCACCAGTGCTCCCGTTAGAGCCAGTTCCGGACCCACCATTGCCACCACCGGTACCTGAATTGCCACCAGTGCTCGATCCGCCGCCGCTGCTCGCAGCGCTGCTTTTGGCTTGAATGAAACCGCCGGTAGCGTTCGAAACACCACCCAAGAGAGATCCAGCGCGAGATGTAGCAGCGGCTTTTGCCTCGCGCATGCCCTTGAGCAGAGAGGTTTGAACGCCCTGACCGGAAATACAGTTTGCGTCCTTGTAGCCCGCATCCGCGGTGCAGTCTGCCTCCGCTACCGCGACCATCTTCTCTTCGTAGGACTTGTCAGCAAGGTTTCTTACGCCAGAGCAGGTCATGTTGGAAAGTTCGAGGCCAAACTGACCGACGATGTTCATTTCATCGATTACCGCTTTCACCACAGGCTGGCTGTAGGCCAGGTACATGATTGCAAGGGCAGGGGCCTGCGAGATGAACTCTTCAATCATCGTCCCGTACTGGGCGAGCTGCCCATCAATAACTCCGCCCAGATTCATGCCATCACAGCCGAAACCAACCTGGGAGCTACCGTATGCGCCGACAGCTCTGAACGAATCTTCCTGCCAAGGCTGGAATGTAGAGAAGTTGGTTACGTTATTGATGCCGCCGCCAACGCTAGCAGCGTCGCCCCGTACCTCGACACCAAACAGGCCGGTAACATCTTCCATGCGCCGAGCCCATGGAGATTCAGAGGTGTCCTCAACGGCATCTTTTTCTGTTGGAATTTCAGAGCCTTTGTCGATTACTTCAACTGCATGACTCTGCACTGAGGTAAAAGCGAAGCCAGCGAAGATAATTGCTGTGAGGAGTTTATTGAGTTTCATGATCAGCGCTCCGCCTTAGCCATCACAGTGGCCTTTGCTTGAAAGGTCATAGCCATCAACCGGGTTTCCAGCTGGGCGAGGGTACGGTTACCCAAGATCGTTTCTCGCTTCTTGGTAGGGAGGTGGTCTATCCAGCTCACCGGCCAGGAGCGAATGCCGGCCTGCATCAGCTTCGCAGTCATTTCGGGTTCCAGAACCTTGCCTCGCAGGCCTCGTCTGGCGACCTTCTGCATGAACGCTTCTTTGTTTTGGTCCAGCTGGAATACACGAATGGAGAGCTGCGGGTACTTTTTCTGCAGCGTTTCTAGCTGGCCGAGGTAACGATCGCAGGCAGGGCAGGTTGATTCGACGAATACGGAGATACTGAGGCCTTTGACGTCAAACTCTTTCACCGACTTAAGGTCGTTTTGCGCTGCTTCCAGCCCCTTGATGTTCTCTAGCTCTACTTGCCACATTGCGACTTGACTGAGGGCGGCCGATTTTTTGTACTCCCCCCACGTTGCATCCATGTAGCGCACTGCGGCCTCTGCAGCAGCTGGAGTTTGCTCCAGCTGCAGTCGCATGATTGCCGAGGGAGTTCCAGGCTGGAAGTTGAATTCGAGTCCGGATTGATTCGTGATGCGGATCGGGGCGTTTGGGTTCTTCTTCGCCTGCTTATTGATTTCAGAACAGTTTTCAAGCCACTTCATATTCTGGCAATCAACTATGTTGGGGAGTTTCGCAAGCTCCATTTCCTCCCGTGCCGCCTGTCGATTGTTGACCTCTTCAATCGCAGTTGCCATTGCTGAAGCCAAAAGATCTTGAGTAGATGGCGCATTCGAAATTGCGACGCCGGAGTTGAAAACTACTCCGCCGGCTATGAAGCAGATTACTGCAATACCTTTATTCCCGATTCGTTTTTTCATCGTATGCTCCCCGCAAGTTCTGAATTTAGGTCTTGTGCACTGATCTGTTTCTTAGATCCGTTGGCTAGCTCAAGGACGATAGAAGGCATTTGGCGTAGTCCGAATGCACGAGCAGCTTGTCCATCCATATCGGGTTCGAATCCGATCATGTTTCTAGGGGCGGATGCATCCTTAAATGAATTACCTGGCCTCCAGGTTCTTCGATCAACGACGACGTAATACCTAAACTTCAGGCGATTACCATATCGTCCTGTGAGATTCGATTCTTGATCCGCAATTGAGTCTGCGAATTCAATCTGATTGGTGACGAATACATGAACAGTGACACTTGGTTCGCTTGAGGGCTGGTTGATGTACCGACCGGTGCTTCGTTGGTATTCCGCGCGGAATGCCCTTGCCTGTTCTACATCGGCAGGTGTTGGGAGTGCCGAGCGCCCCCCAATAGTTCTAGTAGGAGCTGAGTCTTTGAGTTGAAGTTGCTGGCGTACCTTTTCCAGCATGGCAGCAGCACCCTTGTGACCACGGTTCGCGGCGATCGAAAAATATTTTTCGGCTCTCTCCAGGTGATCTGGAAACTCGGGGGATCGAACCATCAATTGGCCGAGGTGTACTAGCGCATTAACGTTTCCAGCCTTCGCTTCCGGAAACAGTATGTCCCAAGCTTGCTTTTTTTCGCCTTTCGCGGAGTGCATTACTCCAATCGCAACCCTCTGATCAGAGGTGAGCTTTGTTTCCTCTGCAATCAGGGTGGTTGAGAACATGTAATTAGCGATTGCTAGCAAGAGTACTGCTAGACGCTGCCTTACGTTCTTCTTCATAGTTTCTTCTAAAGTCTCTCAGATATTTTTCTCTGACCGCATAAGTTTTACTGTGGTAGTAGCCTGCCGCTGTCATGTCGGAGCCGTACCTTTTTTTAAGGTCCGCAAGGTGCTTTGCTGCGTAATTTAGATTAAAGGCAGGGTCGAACCATTGGCTGATTGTTGCTTTGTTCTTTCCGTGAAAGCGGTAGCTAATTTGAGCTATGCCGATGTCGGTATTAAACAGCCATAACTTTCTTACCCGAGCTTGACCCTTAAGTACTTCTTTAGCTTTGTCTGTTCTTACGGATACAGGGCTTTTGCCGCTTGAGCGTCTGCCCTGATTGAATGAGGCTATGTACGCACTGGCAGCTTGCTGTGTGGCAAAGAAGAGGCGTATTGGTTTTGACTTGTCTGCTGGGTGTACCTTTGCCAGCCACGGGCGTTTTGTTAAGGCCCAAAGTGCATTAACAGCCAACTCTTTCGAATCAAAGTGGAATCCTTCCCCATCAGCGTTGAATGTCCACGGATGCTTTCTGGACTCTTGCGCCGCAATGGTCCTGAGCACCAGGGGATCGACCCCATGCCGCCTTGCCGACCGGTCTATGAGTAGGTCGTAGGGAGAGGCTTTTGCGCTGCCCAGTACCAGGCAGAGGCTGATGCAAAAGAGCATCTTCACAGGATCGCGTCCTCGATCGTGGTGAAGTTGTTCTCTTGCAGCCATTTGATGGCTTTGGGGCGGCCCGGAAAAGTGCCATCCATACGCCGAAATACCTTCGGATGTGGATCCTCGGGCGACGTCCGTAGCCAGCAGTGGAGCTGCTCGTGAAAGATCACGTAGGCGGCAACATACTTCGGCGCTCGCCCGCTTGCAGATGGTGCAAGGGCAGGGTGAATCAGAATGCACGGCGGCTCGTCTTCACGCTGCTCTGTGCTGCCAGGTGCAACATAGAGGGTGTCGGTGTAAAGGCGGTTTACACGCTTGGCTACGTCTGGCCAGGACTCATCCTTGAGGTGCATGAGGACCTTCACGTAGAGCTGGCAGGATTCTTTTTGCTCAATCTCGACGAGGGGCAAGAGCATTTCTTTGGCCGCCTCGAACTTCAAGGCATGAAAAAGCTGGCAGGCAGTAGTGAGCCTCGCCACCTGCTCGGGATTCAGCTCATTGAGCTTCGACGGCGGCTCAGTCAGCTCGCATGCGCTGGGTATTCCCCAGCGCACTTCGATATTCACGTGTCCTTTGAAGAACCGTTGGTTGACCTCATCGGAAACTCGCTGCAGATACTGGACGTCTTTGTCCGATAAGGTGTCCAGGATATTACCTGGAGCACCCGGTCGACGAAGGCCAGAACTGATGGGGTTGCGTACCATCCTCGCCTTGGAGGGAGACTGTGTCCCCGACAATTGAGACCCTGAAACCATCGAATGAGCCACCGTTACCGATCATTGTTTCTGCCCCATTGCTGGTCACTACCGCATGTGCAACGCAGGTAGTGCAGTTCCTGGCCGGTGCTGCCACAGACGATACGCAGAGCTTTGGTCTTGCTCTTTGCTTCGGCTTGCTGGCGTATACCTTGGGTGCGGTTTGAGCAGCGGTGGCATTTACAGGTTTTGAAGACCCGGCTCCTTGAGCCGGCTGTTTGGCCAAACGCTCTTCGAGCTTGCGGATCTTTTCACCCTGTTCCTTGATCGTTTTCTCGAGCTGGGCGATCTGTGGATCTGCTTGCTGCTGAACCGCCCCTGCCGGTTTTGATGCATGGGGCGCCTGGGCACTACTATCCACGGCAGAAGCAGCCGTTCCAGCCAAATTCGCCTCGCCGAAGGCGGGTTGTCCGCTGGACTCAAATGGGCTGGGCTCCTCGCCCATCGATACGGCTACAGGCTGAGGGCTTGCTTCTTTTGCGGCGCCGGAATGGAAACTCGACTGGGGCGTGATTTCAGCGAGTTCTGATGGCAAACCCCCAAGGGTTGACGCGGAAGTCTCAGCAGGACTCGCTGTGGTCTCGTCGTCCATCGAGAGGAGAGGGTGCTCCTCGCCTGGGGGGGTGTAGCCAGGAGAATCCTGCAGTGCCTTGTCATCACCGAAGTCGATCTGAAGTTCAAGGTTTCCAGTTGTGCCCAGCGATCCTGAACTCAGTTCACCTGCAGAGGACTCAAAGCCCCCGTTCTCTTCTGAAGCTTGGCCCTGAAGAGGCTGAGTGCTTACTGAATTGGATTCAGTCTCACCCGAAGCCGTTGGGCCGCTCTCTGTGGAATCTTGTTGGTTCTTCAGCGCCATGACGCCAACGATGAAGACGACTGCAAGCAGTCCCTTTTGCATGAGCGAAAGGGACTGCAGGCGTTCCTTGAGGGACGCAGGTTTCTTGTCACCTTCTTTGCTTCCGCTGGCGTCCTCATTCACCGTTTCAAGGAGATCATCATCTGGCGGCGTGTCGATGACACCAGGCTGGTAAGGTGATTGGCTGTTGGGGGGTGTCTCATTGGCTGAAGCTAAATCGTCCTCGTCGACTTTTGGCTCAGTCCGGGAAGCGGCATTCCCACCGGTGAGTTTCTGCATGCCGGCTTCGACGCTCCGTAGCAAGTTTGCAAGCCCGCCGGACTGGGGCTTTTGATCGTCAGACATCACTTCTCTCCGATGACGGGTAGGTAGGTTGGAGCTTCTTCGGTCCATCGACCGGGAGCGATTTGTACGCACTGCTCGTGCGCCGGCACGAGCATGCCGTTTTGAACTCGGGCGGGAATCCTGACGCCGCATTCAACGATTGGAGCGTCCCAGGTGAATCGCTCTCGTGCTCGCATCTTGCCTTTGAGGTCAGTGAGCACTTGCTCTACCCCTTCCTCATAAGCTCGACGCTCGAGCTCAGTTCGTGGGGTGTACATTTGCCGGGTTTGCGGCTCAGCTTCATCTAGGATGGTTTCCCGGGGCTCGTAACTAGAGCAGCCTGCAAGCAACAGGGCGCTGAGAGCCGGCGCTAGATAACTCGATTTATGCAACATGGTAACGGGCTCCAAATGGGTGCGATTTGGCCAGCTCTGAGATGGCTTTCTGCCTGGCCTTTGATGCCGGTATGTCCAGCTTCTTCGATATCTCTTCAGTCCTAAGCTCTCGCATCTGGTAGTCATCAGGGTGCGAACTGGCAACCCACAGCGTCATTGGTGATGAGAACAGACGGAACACTCCGGAATAGAACTGGTTCTGCTTGTTCCTGATTCGATAGAACACCTCCGAGAAAATCGGCGGCAGCGATGCAAGGGACTGCCAACGGAAGATTTCCTCATCAGTGAATGAGAGGGCCTCGCGTGCCAGGTCGTAGTCCGAGGCCGAGCAGGCTAGGAAGAAGTAGTGACTGGTGTTTTCCAGGATGCCGTCCTGCGCATCACCGCCACTTCCCGACTCGGCCTTAACCAGATTCACGAAGTCCTTCACTGTCTGGCTGATCAACAGGCACCCAGCACCATAACGGCGGAGTTCACGGTAGAAGGAAGCGAGTGCTGCGGCTGCGATCGGGTCAGAAAGAGTTGCCCAGGCTTCGTCGACAGCAACGATCTTCTTGCGGCTGCGCTTCAGTTTGAACTTGCAGTACAGGTCGATTTGGCGGAACAGTGCGAGAGTTACTGCGCCAAGTGCCGGGGATTTCGCCATGCGCTGGGTTTCGAGGACTGTAAAGTCGTTCTCCCAGTCAACCTGCAGGAATCCGTCAAAAATGCGGCTAAATGCAGAACGCTCCCCGTAGTAGAGGCTCAATGCTTGAGCGATTTGCTCACCTGATTCCTCGTGGTACGTGGTCTTCTCTAGATACGGAATGAAGTCCCGGAATCGAGGTTCTTCCTTGGGATTGCGCTCGAGCCAATCGACGTAGAAGTTGTCCAGGGCCTTGTAGATCAGCGGAACCGTTGACCGCTTGATTGTCTTGTCTGTTTTCGACGATCCATCACCGGAGTTCATCATCATGCACAGCATTCGTGCGATGAAGAACATATCGTCGCTGGTTGGGGCGATATTGTTCCCGTCATCATCCTTCTGAAGCCAGAAGGGATTGATGCAGATAGGGTCTACGGTCCTTTCCGTGATTGGATCGATGAAAGGCTCGGGGGATAGCCGGATGTAGTTGCCATCAAGAACCAGACAGAGGGACTCGTATGAATCCCCCTTGTCGATGATCCAAACCTTAGGCCTGTATTTAACGCGCAGCGCCATCAACAGGTTGTTGAAGGTGAACGACTTACCGGAGCCCGTGGTACCGCAAATCAGACCGTGGGCGGTGTTTACGTCGTTGCCCCAGAGATCAAGGAATATCGGCTGGCCAGCCCGATTGTTCATCAGGATCGCGGCATCCTTGACGCCCTGATATTCCTGGTAGATTGGGCAGAGGTGGGCGAGGCTTTCTGTCAGGTGTGGGGTGTCACGGCGGAACATTTTCATGCTCTCGCTGCGGTAGTTCAGTGGGATGCTATTTCGCACTGCTGCATCACCGCGGCTACCTTCAGCGTACCCGACCCTCCAAAGTAGCTTCTCGAGCTGTGATGCTGAGTCTTCCACCTGCTTCTTGTTGAACCCCATCAGGTTAATGTGAAGGGAGGCATCGAACAGCTGTTCGCGGTTACTCACGTTCTCCGAGGAAACCTTACCGCGAACCTTTTCAAGGTCTTGACTCTGGCTCTTTCTCGTATCAGCGTCACCAACACGCATTGCCTCTTTTGCCGCCAGCAAACGGCCGCGGGCCCAGATACGCGACAGAACTGTTACTCGAGTGGGGACTGTCCAGTTCAGTGCAATCAGGCACTCACCTTCGATGCCGGTCATGGCGCTCTGGAGCATGCCCGGGGTACTGGTGTTGGGCTTTCCGATTACAGATACCGGGCGAACATAGTACTTCTGCCCGCTGTCGTGGATAGTCCAGCCTGAACCCTCGGTTTCGACGGTCGAGAACATGCCAATATTGTTGAGGCTATCGACGCGGTTAACGCCGTCAGGGTTCTGCAGCGCCTCAACAATAGGAAGGTCCGGGCGGTAGGCCGGTGCCTCCATGACAAAGCTTCTGACGGGATTGAAAAGCCTGTACATCCATTCGATAAAGCCCCGACCAGTGATGATTTCTGGGTGGAATCCAAACGCTGCCAGGGACTGAGAGATCTCATAACAGTGACGGTCGAATTCCTTGAAGTGCTTGTTGTAGGCCTCGTGCACAACCTTGTTCGGGTCAATCAGGCCAACAGAAGCCAAGGTCGACTTCAACGTTGAGTCGATCAGCTTCCCGAAGATGTATTCAGGCTTCCAGTAAAAGATCAGATACAGGTCGGTGATGAGCGGGTACCGGCCTTCACGCATCTCGCGCTTAATGGTGATAGACGACTGTTCGCGAACCGTCTCGTCATCAATCTCGGACAGCATGTCCGATTCCATCTTTTGCATCATCGCCGGCGATAGGTTGGCGAAGAACCCGTTTGGAGAGATCGCGGCCTCTGCTTGACGCTGGACAATGCTATTGGCGATTTCAAGAGCGAAGTCACCAGCTTCTGGATCAATATCCGCCTGGAATGCTGCGAGGTGATCACGAATATCCCGGTGGGTATGACGGATGAACGATCCATCAGAAGTTTCGGGGTACTTGTTCAGCACCTCACCTAGCTGCGCAGATACGGACTGGAAGTCGGCATCGTTCATCAGGGAGTGGTCGATGCCCTGGATTCGCCAGACTTTCGCAAAACGCCCATCAATGGTGTGGAAGTAGTTTCCGTTCGGCTCAAAGAGGAAAGCATCACTGAGCAGTTCGATCGGCATGCCGCCTTGATACCCGCGGCGGGCCAGACCCTCTAGTTCAGTATCAAAGAGGTGTAGGGACTCTTTCATGAGGCTGCCTTATCGTGTCTTGCGCGTGACAGTAATTGACCGGGTGTCGGGGTACACAAGGACCTGTGCACTGCTCACGCGGGTGACGTATTCGGCTATGTCGGCCAGGCTGTTTGCCTGTGAGTTGATCTTTACCAGCTCGTCCAGGTTTACCTGCTTGTCAAATACCGGGTCGTAGCCGCTGGCGGCTCCGGCCAGCGTGATCAACTGTCCAAGCGTAAGATCGCTATGACCCTTGAAAAAACGCGCCCACGGTATTTCGTCCGGCTCGGGAAGCTGGCGTTGATCGATTGTGTTGGGCGTTTTGAGCAGTTCACGGTACAGGCGCACGTCCGACTGCAGCCGGGTGATCGGCTGGCTTGTGCCCAGAATCCTTTGGGTGTGGTACTCGCGAATTGCGTCCTTGTGCTGCTGCGGAATACCTTCTTCAGCAAAACAAGGAATCGCACACAGGCTCGCTGCGAGAAGCATCAATCTGCCCATCCAGCCTCCTCAACCACGATGTAGTCCCAGCGGCCGCCATGCTTAACCCCTGTTCGCTTGTCCGCATAGGGGACAACCCAGATCGGGGCGACTACGTCGGGATTGCGGATGGGGTAGTAAGGCTCCGAAGAACCAAGCTCTGGTCGTGCGCGCAGGCCTTCTCGGAGAACTGATACGGTATCCCGGGCACCGCTCTGGTGTACGGCCTCATATATCTGGTCGATAGACGCGCTGTTCCGGAACGGTTCATCCTGGGCGCAACCAGTCAGCAGTGCTGCTGTGATGAGAGTAATTAACTTCCACATTGCGAATGTCTCCGAGGTGTCAAATCAGCACGTCGTAACGGCCGGCATCGATGTCAAATGGCTCGGCGGCCTTGAAGACGCCAATCTCTTGTTCGGTGATGAACTTGAGGGAGATGCCTGGCTCTACGATGACGGTGTCGACCATTGCATTCGCTTCTGCCTCGAATCGCTTCGCGATGTTTGAAAACATGCCAGCAATGCCCTGATTGATTGCTGCCTTTGTCGCGTCGCCGGTGAGCATCGTTTGGTTGTTTGTGCCTCCGTTGTCATTGAGAGTGGTAGAGGTAGTGAACTCAGACTGGGAGAGAGTTGAAGCATATGCGGCTGCAGCCGCCGCAGCTGATTGAAGTGCCATCGTGCGGCCGTTTGCTTGATCGAGGCGACCATAAACATCCTGCTGGTTGTCCCGGTTGTCGACGATGTAGCCGACGGCTTTCACATGCTGTGGAACGCCAAATTCATCCCAGTAGCTGAGCTGTTCGATCCGGATCGTTGCGCGCCCAGTGGATGAACTTGAGTTGCGGTTCCCTGAGCAGAGCCCCATCAGGTGGATGGTCCCAAGGTCACGCTCAGCCCCGTTCGGGCCGCGGAATACACCTCGTACCGGAAGGACAATTGGCCGAGCATTTGGGGTGCCACTGTCACCGTTGCTGCTGCTGTTGTTTGGTGAGTTCGCGCCAACCGGGCAGGCAACGCCATGAAGGGTGGTTACCTCAACGTAGGAGAACGCTGGGATCTTGTAGATCTCGCGCGTCTCAACTGGCTGCGCACTTGTCCCGTCATTGGGCTGAGATGTCTGAGTCGAACTGGCCTGGGAAGGCGCGCGACCATGAAGCTGGTCCATAGCCTGAGTCATGTTGCGATCGCTTTCAGCCGCTGCATTGCTGAAGGCATTGGTGTCAGGCGCAGTGATTCCAGCGAGCATATCGCTCTCGCTGGCGTACATTTCCGCACCTCCGGCCGGCTTGCCACTGTAGCCCTGACGATTCGGATTCAGCACAACGTAGCCGGGGCCGTAGCGATTGAACGGAGACCCTTGGTTTCCGGTGGGTGGTAGTTCGCTACCGAGCCCGAAGTCGTCCATGTTGAGGCCGATATCAGAAGGCAGGCTGAGATCGGTACCGGCATCAGATTTATTCATCGCTTCATAAGCGATGTTGACATCCGCCTTATTGGTCTCGTCGAGCTTCTCTGCGATCAGACGCATCTCGGTGTTGGTTTTCTGTTCCAACTCACGGAGCTGTCGAGCTGATTCCTCTCGATCCTTCCTACGCTGCAGTTCGGTGTTTTGAAGCTGTTCCTTGAGAGACTCAGTTTCCTTACGGAACTGGGCCAGGGCAGCATCCCGGTCGATGCTACCGATGTCATTGACGCCATCTGAGCCACGCTCAACAACCTTTGGTGCACCCTGAGGGCCAGGCTCAACCTGGGTACTGCCTCCGAAAAGGTTGTAGAGGAAAAAGCCCGCACCCACGATGGCCAGGCCGTACATGCCCTTATTCAGGCCGCTCTTCTTTGCTGCCTCAGCCATTACTCTTTCTCCGAGACGATGAACAGCAGGCCACGATGACTGTCGCCGTAAATTTCAGTGATGTATTCGGGTGACGGGCCGAGGATGCGGGAAGTCGGAAGCATCCCAACCTCGCGTGCGACACCAATGCTTTCCCGAACTGCGCGGTTCGAGTAGTCGATCTGCTCGATCGCGATCTTGGTTGGGGTGCGCCCGGTGTTAACGATTTCGTAGGTCGTGCCGGTGTACTTGGGGCCGATTACCTGGCTCTGCAGATAAAACTCGACCGAGCCCTGACGGAAAACCAGCTTTTGCTCTTTCGACAGGTGAGAGAAGGTGGCGCTTCTATAACCTGTGGGTACCTTGCCATCAAAAAGGTGGTTCATCAGACCCTTCACCCGGCCGCGGCTGTCACGCTCCATCTTTGAACGATCAGCGACAGGCTGGTTGGTAATGGTCACCTGGCTATCGGCGCAGCCAGGGCGGGCGATCACCTTCAAAATGTATGTCTTGTTCGACTTCCCATCGACGTACACCAGTCCCGTATACATAGGGTCTGTGGCCTGGAAAGCCAGCTTGTTGCGAATCGGGGTTTCATAGAAATTCATCCCCAATTCCACCTCGCGGTAGATGCCCTCGAGATATTCCTCCGGGAAGATCACCTCCGCGCGCTGGGTATCGTCTGAGATGTAGATTTCGACTGGGGAGTCGTTGTAAATGACGGTGCGAGGAGAGCGGTTGCATTCCTCTTCGGCGTAGCTGTTGCTGGCAAAGGCTGCGGCAACCAACGCAGCCAGAATTGCGGACTTCACTTAGTTCGCCTCCTCAATCTGGAAGTCATCGAGTACAAGAGCCCACTGGTAGTGGGCTGATGGTTTAACCGGCTTCAGAAGGAACTTGATGACGTACTTCTTCTGATTGAAAACGCTATTCAGGACAACGCGATGGCGCTGCGCGGGGAAAGTCACCAGGTAGCCAAGATCTTTATATGGCTCGATCTTGTACGGCCCGCTTTTGGTAAATACCTGGGTAATTTGCTGCTCGTATGCAGCTTTTGCAGTGGTGCGAACCTTCTCTTCCTGAAGCGCCCGGAGCCGTGAAGACATCATGCGAAGGGCTTCAGTGGCGTTGGTGACCGCTGATTCGGGGGTGTAGTTGAAATAGTTGTCGATGAAGGTCGTGGTGAACCCTTTGAGATGGTGCTCAGGAATGACTCGTGAGCTCACAAATACGCCTTCGCTGTTCGGGAAGCCGTACATCACGCGACTGTCCTGGAGAAGCCGAATAGTCACGTTTTGATCACTGATGATCTTGGCCAAGGCTGCAATCACGATGCCCAGGATCACGCTGATGGCGATCACGATGATCAGGGCGCGGTTGTGGCGAAGCTCGCTCGCACCCATCACGTTGAAGAGTTTCAGCGGGATCTGCGCCGATTCTCGGTTCGCTTTACTCATATCAGGGCTCGTATCGGTTGCAGTATTCCGGGGCAGGCATAAGGCCTACGCTGCGCCAGACAAGGGAGACGATCAGGTTGAGCTTTTTCAGGAGCAGCCAGAGGGGCGGGATGCTCCTCACCAACTCTTTTCTCTCCCATTCCGCGATCTTCACGGACGAAGCGAGAATTAAGTGTCCTGGGGGCTTCTTGGCCGTGAACTTCTTGTAGAGCCAGAGACAGAAAACCCCCACCGCGAACGCGAGTACGCTGTCCTCAGTCAGCTGCTTGGTGATGGCCATGGGGACCATCCAAAACAGCAGATCCTCTTTGGCCAGGCCCGCAAAGTTGATCGGTGACGTCGCGTACACATATGTGTCGCTCTCGATGGAGGTTCTCAGATCCATTTCTCTACCCCTCGGACGATCAGGAGCCGGTGGTGCCGGTCAGGCCTGCCCAGCTGGCGACTTTGGTGATGGCCGGTTCGCCGAAGAGGCAGATCAGCATCACGATGATCGGGATGTACCACCAGCGGCCGCCGAGGAAGAGAACGGACACCAGAAAACCAGCGATGCTTAACCAGAGACCCCACCCGGCGATCGCCTTCCACCAACCTTTCAGCGAGTTGTTGGTGTTGGTGACCAGAGAGGATTCAGGACCGAAGTTGCCGTTGAAGTTGGCGTGGGCGAGGGGGGAAGCCATCATCGCAAATACGACAAGGGCGAGGATCAAGGCCACATGCATGAAGCGCCGGAAATCGGCACTTTGCGTGTTCAGCCAGAACGGTGGACTGCTGAGCATGGTTGCTACTCTCCTACTCGGGTCGGGGTGAAAAAGATTCCGTTTGGGATGATCGTTCGGTACTCGAGGCGCTTGCGCTCCGGGGACAGGATCACTTTGAGGGTGTCTTCCATTGGCTCGATCTCGCTCTGCATCCTTGCGAGGTCAAGGCCGGGAAGGGGGTGAGAGGCTTCCGCCTGTTGCAGCTCGGCTTTAGCCAACGCGAGTGCCTGTGCGGCATTCGAAAGGTGCTCGATCGCCTTCTGGTACTTCTTGTCGCGCTGATCAATCACGTAGTCGCTCGCACTGGCTGAACCAATACAGGCGGTGATGAGTGCAGCAACGATGGGCCAGCGGTAGCTGTAGTTCATGCGGATTTGTCCTCCTGTAGCTAATAGCTGCCAGGGGGTGAACAAATCCCGGGGAAAAGTAGAGCGATGGTCAAAAAAAACCGCCTTTAGCGGCGGTCTTTTTTCTGATCCAGGCTTCTGGAAACATGCTCAGATGCCCAGCGCTTGAGGCGGTGGACTTGGGAAAGGAACAGTTTGGCGATGTAGCCGGTTGCCTGGACTGTCAGCAGCGAAATGACGATCTGTATATAGGCGAAGAAGATTCTCAGGAATCCACTGATTAACAGGGCCGTCATTCCCCGAGTAGCTGGTATAGCCAGACCCAGGCCGAGCACAGCAAAGGCAACTCCGACATAAGCCGGCCACCCGATTCGTTCAACGTGGAACTGAACAACGTCGAGAAACCAGTTCTGCACCGGCTCCAGGTCATAGTTCCACTCTCTGATGTAATCCAACCAATTCTTGCTCATTGGCTTATCCGTCTGTGAGTAGTCGTTTGTTTTTCTCGTACAGCCTGTCCCAGGCATGAATACCCCTACGGCCGCGGTTCGGTCGTTTGATCAGGCGCATCTCACTGAAGTGGGGCGTGCGGAAAGTGTTGCGGACAAGTGGCATGCGAGCCCTGTAGGTGCCCGACTTGGCCACGATAATGGCGTCACCCTGGTCAAGGGTTGCGAAGTCTTCAGGTTGCAGCAGATCTTCCCGGGTGGCCTTGTATCCACTTGAGTGACTCTGGCTCTCGCTGTCGTTGGTCAGCATTCCAGACTGGTCTGAGCCGTATGAAAGTCCTGAGCTTGCTCCGCTGGTCTCCGATTGGAAGCGTTTGATCATCGTGCCGGCGAGACTGATTGCGAACTTACGCGTCTCGGCATCCCGGTTGTCCGCGTAGATGTGTGTCCAACAGTTGCCCAGCACCATTTCGACAAACGCCGGCGAGAGGTTCTGAAGGAATCCGACACCCTGGAAGGCAATGATGATCGGCACGTTGGCACTTCGTGCCATCTTGAAGAGCTCGATCTGACCTTCGTCCATGAAAGATGGGTACTCGTCGAAGATCGCCGGGCAGATGTTGAGTGGCTTTTCCTTCGAAAGCTGGATCTCTCCGATGGCTCGCATAAGGTCTGCGATGAACAGCCGCCCGAACAGCGCCACACCGTCCTTATCGGCCAGTGCCGACATGGACAGCACCAGAACCTTGTTGGTCAGGATCGATTCCTTGATGTCGACGTCGGGACTGTAGGTGTTGACGATGTGCGAGTACTCGGAGTGTGCGAATGCGGACAGCTTGGAAACCAGGCCGCCGAGCAGTTCCTTGTACTTGCCGACGTTCCAACGGTTGTTCACTTCGTCGCGCCAATAGCGCAGGTAAGAGTGCAGCCAGATACGCCCAGCCCTGTGGTCTGGCGAGTCCGCCTCCCTGATCGTTGCGATTGCATCCAGCAACATCTCAAAGTCCGACAACATCGCGATGATGTCCTGGATGTGGAAGGCTGGGTTGCCAGGCTGTAGCTTCATGGCCAGGATCGCCGCGGTTAGCGAGTAGCGCGCGATGTCGTTCCAGAATTCTTCGGAGGACTTGCCCTGCAGCTGCATGGCGGTAGAGATCGTGGCCCGGGCGTTGCCGTAGTAGAACGGGTTGTAGGTATGCGAGACCTCGGGAAACTCGAAGTTGATCAACTGGAACTCGTCCAGACGGCCTGCTTCCTCCATCATCGCGTAGATCGCGCCTGAGAGATCCGAATCGGATTTGGCCTCCACCAGAATTAGGCCTGCGCCTTTACGAATTTGCTGCTGGATGATCGCCAGAATGAGCTCGGATTTGCCGGTACCGGTGGCCGCACTAATCGCTACGTGCCTTGTCAGGATGTCGTCCGAGAGCAAGAACGGGATCATGTGTGGGTAAACATCGATCAAGGTCTTGCGTACAGCATCTGCCGTTGCGAGACCTTGCTCGTTGTTCACCTCATCGACTTGTTCCTTCCACTCAGACCAAGGCATTGCCTTGCCAAGGAATGTCGCGCGCACGAAATCGCAATCTGGGATCTCTCCCTCGGAGTAACTCCGGTCCCAGACGATGGGTTTACGCAGTCGCGCTTCCTGTTCGTCCAAGCGCAGAACCCAGAAGGCCGTTGCCGCTGCAACGGCAATCGCAGCCGGCAGCGGCAAGAATGGTATCGCGGCCCCTACGATTGGCAGGCTTAGGGCGATGTTCCGCTTGCGGTTGATCTCCGCCAGGTTCGCCTGCAGGGTTTCTTCACGTACTGACTTGATCGACATTTGCTATCCAGTCGGAAAGGCGCGAGCGGCAGCGCGGATGCTTGCGGTCAGCAAAGCCAACCTCAAGCCCTTCCAGCTCGCCCAGAACTACCAGGCTTGTTCTGGTTGTGTTGATAAGCGAAGCCAGCAGCTCCGCAGAAATGAGTGGGTGGTGTTCCTTGTAAACGACCAGAATCACGGCTTCGTAGATTCGGCCACGTATGAACTTGGGCGGAACCACTGCGCTTTGGAACACGTCAATGCGCTTGCCTACACCCAGCTCGTAGTTGACCCCTCGGCTATCAACCATGGAAAGGCGCTCTGGGGTAATCGTGGTGGTCTTGAAGGCAGAGAATGCCGGGTGATCCTCGTGAGCTATGACTTGTTTCACGACAACTGGCAGGCCCGGGTAGAGTTCTTTTCCGGTGAACTGGACGGGTTCGTCTCGGCCGGTAAAGAACTTTGCAATTGGCTTGGCCAGCCATTGCCCCAGATCACCCTGAACCGCCTGTGCCTTTTGGTGAGGGATCACGGTACGGATGTTTGTAAGCGGGTCGCATCCGAGTGTTTCGGCGAATGCTTTGATGACCTGCGGTAGCATCTCCGGAATAAGATCAGCGCTCACATCGAGCCAACTGAGCGGTGCTGTAGGGTCGAAGGGGGCGGCAGTGTTCCCGAGGCTGCCGGCCCACAGCTTGTTGGCAATCGTCCTGCGATCTGATCGCGCGGGGGTCCAGAAGCTGGCCTGAAGGGTGGGAAACCGATTGTGCGAAAAGATGGTTTCGAACGGCTGCCCTATGGTTGGCGATGGAAGGTCCCGCGGAAGTCCGAGGAAATAGATGCGCCCTGTCTTGGGCATAGCCTGGATTGTCCGGTACATCTCTTCGGTACCGAATGAATCTGCTCCCACAACCACCAGAACATCGACGGTCATGGGGTTCCGGTCGTGGAAGCCAGGGACGCCACTCGTTGGATCAAGACCCACGAGCGTGCCATAGGTCACGACTCCAGCCCGATCCTTCAGTTGGTTTGCGAGTTCGTCAGCAAGCTCCTGGGTGTAGGTGGCAAAGGCAAGGTCTGTACCGAATGCTTGAAGCCAAAGGTGAATGCCCCTGGCGATCGCAAATTGGTCCTCGATGGTTTCACACTGCACTAGGGCGAGCCGGTGCTCGAGGAGGGTCTTCAAACCAGCTGCCATGGTTTTTGCGGCAGCGCCTTTTACCAACGGTTCGAGCAGCTTCAGGCCCATCGTCGACGTGGGCACCAGGTCATCGCATTCCTCCAAGCTGAATCCAGCCCACTCTTCTAGAGTTGCGACGAGTCCCTTCTCGGCCATATGGATGGCCTTCAGCTGGGCTTTGCTGTCAGAAACGTGGATTACCCCGGCTACTGCAAGATCCTTCACTGCGTTGGCGATGGTCTTTTGTACCTGCTCTTTCGAGAGCTTCAGCAGGTCCATCACGCCGCGGACGATGCCATGTCCATCAACGAAACTGTGCCCTGCCCAGGTTTCTCGACGCAGCACCCCTACCACAGCACCTTTGACGGCTGAGGGGGAGTCCGGGCCTACGCCAAAGCGTTGTGCCAGCTTCAAACCAGTGCTGAAGAGGATCTCGTCGAAATGGATGTAGAGCAGGAAAGGGTCATTCCGCAGGGCCTCGTTGAGGTCAACCTCAAAGCCAAGGATTCGCTGCAACTCTGACAGCTTCTGTTCGGGCACGCCCTCAATATCGACCTGGGCTTTGGCGAGCTGGCCGGCCTTTTGCTCATGCCACACAGAACCGAGTTTTTGTGCATCCGCCTCACTGATGCCAGCCTCGGTCAGCCGCTCTGGGCTGCGATCCAGAATGCTAATTGAGTTCTCCCCGAAGAACTTCACGATCTTGTTCGTCGTCGACCGCGAGAGTTTGGAGAGTGAGGTTAGGTAGCCTGGCAAGGATTCGAGGCTGGCCGGTGGCATCGAGCTAAAGCTGTAAACCTCGAAATCCGCCCCAGGTATAGGTGGCAGGAATTCGCCGTGGAGGATGAAGTCTTCGTACATGATCGGCGTGCCGAATTCGCCGGTCGCGGTAAAGGTGGTGCCGTCGTCGCGCTTGAACCTACAGATGCACCAATCGCCGGTGTACTCCCGGTAGACAATGTCGACAAGCGAGCCACGCTCCTTGCCTGCGGACTCTGGTAGAGGCTCGAGCTTGCTCATGAATCCGGTTTGTCTCCGGGTAACAGGCGACCGCTGTTGAGGGCACGCTCGGCGGCGCTCGTCGATTTTATCGACTGCAGAACGTCGTTATGCGCTTCCTTCAGTGCCTGGGTTGGGTCAGCAAAGGGGGAGGGGTCCCGCTTGATTAGCGCCACGAGGATGTCGTAGTCGGCTACCAGGTCGATTGCCGGTATTACCAGATCACTGATCACCAGGTGGTCGTCGTAGGCTGGCAGACCATGCAACCCTTCAAACAATCCTTCTTCCGCACTGAAGAGATAGGGACGCAGCTTGTGGAGGATACGGCAGTGCCTTGCTTCCAGCTTCGACATAACCTGGCTGGCGATCGACTTCTGCTCCTTCAATGGCCGTCTTGCCATCAGGCCTGTCATCGAGGACATGAAGTAGCCCAGCATGGGCTGACGCTTCAGCTCGCCGTGGATCTGTGGGGTTACGAAGTATTGGGCTTCAGGGGTGAAGATGAGTTTGGACATGAATGTTTTCACCATGATCTGCAAGTAATAGCGTCATTGAGGTGAACATTCTGGGCGAAAGCGACGAAAAATAATCTGCCGAAGTGATTTGGAGGCAGCTAACGCAAGGGTTCTGGGAGGGGCAGCGTTGGAGGGAAAGGCCCCTCTGAAAGAGGGGGCCTTAGGTGATGCGCTGGCATTAGCCGGCAGTGCTGTCCTTCAGCTTTTTGCCAGCAACGAACACCGGTACGCGCTTGGCAGGGATGGCGACGGGATTGCCCGTCTGCGGATTCTTGCCAGTACGAGCTGCGCGATCCTTGGTCTTGAAGGAACCGAAACCGACCAGCTCCACGCTGCGTGCAGCCGCCAGTTCGTCAGAAACGGTTTCGAGGAAGGCGTCTACGAAAGCCTTGGCTACCGCTTTGGTTTGGCCAGTCTTCTCGGCCAGTGCATCAACGAGTTCAGCGCGATTCATATTGGTAGTTTCTCCGTACCAAGTTGTTGGTTTGCACCGGGAGTATAACGACCGAGATTTCGTAACCCAGCGAAAAAGACAGCGCGAACAACTTAGTCAAAAGGTTCTCAGCTCTCATGCAAAGGCAGAGATCAGTGCTCCAGCGAGCAAACCAGAACCTACGAGGCGCAGTAGGATGCGCAGCTTCAGGTGGACTTGGCCGCTGCAGAAGTAGGACAGTCCCCATCCAGTAGCCATGACCTGAAACGCCCAGATCACGTGCATCGACATCACTCGCTCGCCTAGGGAACTGGCTGATCCAGGCTCTACACCTACCGAGGCCGCAATCGCGAGTGCGAGCAGGGACAGAGCGCCGAAGAGGGCGATCAGCATCGTTTCGGTAAAGGGCAGCGGGCCCATGTGAATCAGCTCCTGGCCAGCTTTGTCTGCGTCAGCTTTCATGATTGAACCTCGTGGTAGCAGTAGTTGCAGGTTAACACCGCAACTTCAGGTGGCATTGTTTGAATCGTAACGCAGCTGAGTATTGGCAGCAGCTCAAAATCGAAACACAGGTCATGCGTTCACTGACCAAATATGGGTTTGTGTCGGTGATGCCCTGATCAACAATCAAGGCACCATGGCCGACAGGTGTGCGGCCTCAACGAACAGCTTGGAGTCGCGTGCAATGTTCATGGACCATCAAAAGGCAGCTCGAAAGGAAACGACGAATCTGGATCCAGCATTCGCTCTTGAGAGCGGTGCGATTGAGGATGGTGTTCTTCCACTGGTGATCGCTTTGAACGATTCCCCTGGCTGTTCGACCATCTCCTCGTGCCATGGCCACCCGTCGCGGCGCTTCCCATTCAAACGATCAGCGCAACAGCCGTATGTTCTTTTCCGAGCGCCGGCAGGCTTTGCGCAAAAGCTGACTAAATGGCTGGGGCACGGGAGAGGGCCTTCGCGTGAACTGGGGTATGTGTGGGCGGTGACAGGGTACTTCTACCCTCCAGCCTGCGAGGAACTGGTGTGGGTGATCCAGGCTCAAGATATTCGCTTGGATTTGGGTTGGGATCAGGTGCGCATCGATGCAGATCTAAAGCTTCTAGCTGTTGCGATCGCCCAGCTGCGAGCGTGCAGTACCGGCGTCGAGGAGTAAGATGCGGCGATATTTGCCATGCGGGTGAGCCCGCAGAATTCGGAAAAATTCAAACGCTAAGGATTTCGCGCCCCTACGGGTCACTCGGGGTCATTAGCTGGTGGCAATGGCGAGGTGAATGCCTGCTGGATCAGGGCGGCAAACGCCGCACTGTCCTCCGTGCTCAGCACCCCAACCGCCTCCAACTCCAACAGGCGCCCATGCAACACACCCTGCCACCAGATGCGCAAATCCGCCTGCGGCTCCTTCACCGCGCGAGCCAAGACCGCGTGAAGCTCGGCCAGCTTGTGCGCCTTCAAGGCGGCAGATGTTTCGGTCGGGCACATGGGGATAGGTTCCTGACTGTTTATCAGCAGCTGGTTGCTACAAGTCCACGAGAATGGGCTCTGTCTTAATCCTAGTGGCCAACGCCAAGATCAACTCGATTGCAGAGTGCGACTTGGCAATTTGTGCAGCGAGCCTATCGATCTCCCGCTGTTGAGCGGGCGAAGGCGAGCACCTTTCTCGCCAGAATTCGATCTGGAGGTCATAGATCGGCATCAACTGCTTCGTTTCCGCGAATACTTTCAGAAGGTGTTCGATTGTCCGATCGTCCATCGAACCGGGTCGATCACTTGCCTGCTGGAGGGCAATGCTCTGGTCTTCAAGCGTTCTGAGTTGCCCGTCGATTACCTGCGCTATTACCTGGAGCGCGGCAAGGGGTTGAAGATTAGGTTGGCGCTGGTTGTTCATGGCTGTCCCCTTCAAACCGTCACGATCAGGTAGTGAATGTCCAGGTTTCGCGTGTCATCGCAGCAATAGTGATTGCCAGAGCCTCGGATGGGCCATCCGTGACCAGGCAGCGATGCCAGGGCTGCGGTTCCATATCCGAACTCTTAGCTGGTACGCGCACGGTGATGTAAGCCTTGAAGCCGGACACCAGCTCTTCTGTCTTGGCATTCCACTCATACCTAGACAGCAAGCCTCGGTAGCGAAGCGTGAGCAGTCGCTTGGCATCTTCCAGTCTCTGCGTGGGCTTCAGTGCCTGTGATTGAATGCCGAGCAACCTCATCACCTTGAGGTCTAGCAGGTCCGAGCCTGCGTGATTCTCAGGGCGCTCAAGTTCCTTGATCAAATCATCCATGGCCCAGCGGACATCTGCGTTTGGCGAGCAACGGGCAGTCGTGACTTCACGAATGGCCAGCTCGCGCCCCTCAGGCTGCTGAGCCCAGAACCACACTTCGCTGTCTCGCTGTGCGAGTCGATCCATGTTGACCCTGTGTGCGGGCCGCCTGGGTGTAGAGGCGTCGATCACCACCTGAATGAAACCACCCATGCAGAAGCCGGCTGCGATCAGCGACAGCACTGCATGGCTCATCTCGGCGCTGGTCGCCGTAACCAGGAAGTGCCGCAGACCTTCGTAATCGCCCAAAGCCCAAACCACCAGGGCGTAGAGTGGCATCATAGGCGCAATCCTCAAGCCGCCCAGCATGGCCTGCTGAACGTACCGTCCAATGAATGGCAGATTAGCCCTGCTCTTGTGGCCATTCAGAATGCTGCTGACTAATGTTCGCACACGCTCTCGCATGAGTTCTTGCATGGCCATGTCAGCGATCCTCGCGTGTGTGCCACAGGCGCAGCAGGTAGATATTAGAGTCCGCGATTTCGTATCTCATCTCGTAGTGCCCGACCAGAATCCGCCGCACGTCTCGCGGGTCGAATTCTTCCAGGCGCTCGCCGATGCGCGGGTTGGTCAGCAGAGTGGTCGGTGCGGACGTCAGCTGCTGCACAGTGCGCGCCGCAGCGGGCTGATTCACCGTCGACAGGAACTCGTAGAGGCGGGCCAGATCGGACAGGGCTTTGCTCGTCCATTTTAACTCCATTAGGCTGGCACCGGCAGCGGCGTGTCCGTGCTCAGGCTCTCGGCCCAGGCCTGGACAGCCTGATGGTCAATCACGCGGCCGGCATCCACATCGGCTAAGGCCTCGCGGGTAAGGCGGCTGCGTTCTTCTTCCTGGTCGAGCCAGGCGGACAGGGCTTGCTTGACGATCCAGTTCTTGGAGCGCTCCAGGCGCTCAGCAACCTCATCGACACGTTCAGCCAGCTCGACAGGAACGTGAGCGGTAACTGATCGGGTTTTCGCTGTTGCAGCCATAAATAGTTACTCCTGTGCTGCGAACGGCAGCAGGCATTTGTGAGAGAGAGGGCCACCCTCTAGGGCAGCAACCACTTGGTCGAGTACCGCCTCGGGAGCGTCCAACGCATCGAGATGGCTTCATGCTCAATCAGATCCATGCCACCACCGCAGGTCGTCCTTGGTAATTCGGTTCGTGTGATCTGATCTAAAGCGATTAAAAACTAATCATAGTGAATAGTGGTGCATCGTCAAACATATTGTCAGGGTGAGCTACCCCCTCACTGGGTGTCAGGCATCGCCTCGCCGTCTGGTCAGGATTGCATTCTTTGACGCATGCTTGGCCGCGCTGGCCGACTTCATCCATGGCCAGCCCGGCGTGCATTGAAAGTGCATGGGTGGGAGTATCGGATACGTTCGGGTCAGCTTAGAAGATCATCATGACGCGCTCAGCAGCTGGCTTGCAGCTTCAACGTCACCCTGCGCCAGCGCCCCTACTGCCAACTCAACGCGCTGCTGCAGGCTAACAAGCGTGTCTACAACCAGGTTGTAGTCGGAGACTGAGGTCGCATGCCCTGGGACTTCTACATCAATCTGATCTGCCTCAACTGGGTCCCAACGAACTTCGTTGAGAAGACAGGAATCCCCGGAGTCAGTTACCAGGAACTCTTGCCCTTGAACGACTGCAGTGACCTGACCGTCCCAGTTCATTGCAGTCCCATCACCATCTTCTAAGTTGATGGCGCCGTCGACCCGTAAGATGTCTCGGTGATACACGCCGGGCACGAATTCAACGGTGCCTACGAGGCGTTCACCGGTGACAGGGTGGTAGGGGTAGCAGATGCTGGGGGTCATGGTTTGCTCCATCAGTAGTTGGTGATGGAGCCATTTTTTGCTGCCGGTGCGCATGCCACCACGCCGCGCCGGGAGGGTGGGAAGGAAACAGTGGTAATCCCGGCTGCTAGGCTGGAGCCCCACTGTAGCTGGCTGCAACCTCCCACAGGGCTGGGAAGTCCTCCCCGGTCAGCCCTTGCTGACTGAGCGCTTCAGTTGCGCGCTGAACGGCCTTGCGAAAATTCAGTTCATTGCTGGTCGCAGCTAGCGCCGCCTTCATCGGTTCGGTGGTGGCCACCGGCACGATCATGTGCACCACGCTGTCGTTGATCATGACTTCTTCGACGCCCCAGGCCGCCGGCGAGAGTCCCGTTTCGCGCTGAACGAGAAACTCCAGGTTGGTGATGAGAGAGCTGGTGGCACCACTGTAGATATCGCTGATTTGGGAGTTGATCATGTTGGCCTCTGTGGTCACTTGCTGATTCGGTATTGGCCAGTGTAACGACGTTGTTCTCTGCGTTGAGGGTGTTGGAGGCTGCAGTTTGGGTTGAACCAGCAGCTACGGCCGTTACGCTCGAAGGGTCAACTCAAGGAGGTTCCCAAACTGATGTCGATCGAGAATATAGAGGCTAGCGCGAGCCCGATTCCTGCCGGCGAGTACATGTGCCAGGCGCAACTGGAGTACTTCAAGGGCTTGCTTCTGGCAATGCGCGAGAGCATTCAAGAGCAGTTAAACAAATGCCGTCAGGATCTTTCCGTGCCGGATACCCAGCCTGATGAGTTGGATCGGGCGGTTGCCGAGGCTGAGCGCGCCCTGATTCTGCGTCGAATCGAAAGGGCTCAGCAGTCCCTGGCTGACATCAAGGAAGCGCTACAGCGAATTGATGATCAGGAATATGGCTGGTGCGATGAAACCGGGGTTGAAATCGGCCTGAAACGATTGCAGGTGGCACCAACCGCGAAATACTCGATCGACGCCAGCGAGGTGAAAGAGGTGCAAGGTCGCCACTTTCTTCGCGCCTCCTGACGGCATATTAAGATCCATCTCCATAAGCCCCGCAAAGAGCGGGGCTTATGCATTCTGGAGGCATTAGTTCCGCTGCTGCTGGGCTTAGTTGCTGGAGCAGCACCAACCTCCGTGGGGAACCGGTTAAACTGCGAGTTATGTGGCAGGGGGACAGATAGGTATGCCTCTACGTTGCGTCGACGCAGATAGAAAGAGCATTCACTCCTTCAAGCTGAGCGAATGGGAGTGGGAGGCGCTTCGGAGGGCAAACGCCCAATTCCGGCATCTCAGTATGCCTTGCTGCGGCCGAGGCGTAGTGCTGAAGAAGAGTGAGCGTGGAACTCGGTTCTTTGCCCATAAGGTCAAAGGTACTTGCACGTCGGTTTCGGAGTCTGCCGAACACCTGGAGATCAAGCTGCAGGTATGCGAAGCACTCATTGCGAACGGCTGGGAAGCCGAGACGGAGGTTCGTGGTGAATCTCCCGAAGGTGAAGTGTGGGTGGCCGACGTTATGGCTTCCCGCGGCCGATCAAGATTTGCGATTGAGGTTCAATGGAGCAAGCAAAGCGATAAGGTCACGGCTGAGCGGCATTCCAGGTACAGATCCTCCGGTGTTAAAGCCCTCTGGCTGCATCGCCAAGAGAGGTTCCTCGTCCGCGAGCAAATCCCAGCGATACGAGTCGGAATGCTCCCTGACGGCACCTTCACTGTGTTTGCCAAGCGGATGCAGCTCCACCATAAGGAAGATGGCTCTCCACCGGCTCCCTTCTACAGCATGCATAGGATACCCATAGGCGAATTCATACGTGCATTGCTCAATCGGCGCTTCTGGTTTGGCAGTATCCAGGTTGGTGAGCGGGTGGTAATTGACCAGTTCGCATCGTCGATACACTGCTTCTACTGCAGGCAGGATCACGAGTTCACGTCATTGCTGATTATCAATGGGGAAGCCAGCCGGGAACCGTTTTGGCTTCGTCACAGAACACTTCTTTCAGCAGAGCCTCTTCGCATGGCGCTGCAGGGTTGCGGGGTGCCGGCCTCGTTGATGCCGAACGAGTTGTGCCCACACTGCTCGGCCAAAGTTCCAGAGGAGGTCATCGACATGACCGTGTTGACGGAGCGGAAGGTCGCCAGCTGCGTCACCCAAGCCAGTGCATCCCTGGTGGAGACCGTCAACTGGTGGGGCATTAGCCCGAGCTTGCAGCAATGGCGCCTCGACCACCCGTCATTGGAAGTCGAGCACACCTACGCGGATGAGGGCAGCGGCGAATTCTCGGCCGGGGTGCAGATCTCTAGCGCTTCGAGCAAATGCACAACGTAGCGCCCTGAGATGTTCACAGGCTTGAGATCGGCCTTGAACTTGCCACATGCGGGTGTGTTGGGGTTTTGGTCGAAGAAGTCGGCTAGTTGTTGATAGACCGACATTTCAGCGTCGAGCTCGAAGATGGGGTAGGGGTGTGACTGAATCTGGTGGCCCATGGGTCCACCCCTATTTCCCAGTACCTGGACAACAGCACAGGGCCTGTTGTCCGCAGTAAACCACCGGGCGGATATGACGATTGCTTCGACGATGATCTGCAATCCGCCAGCGGCGAAGCATGCATAGGATTCAGGGCTCATGTTCGGTCTTTGTCCTGAAGCTCCTTTTCGGACTTCTCCAGTTCGCGCTGGAAAGCTTCATCGAGAAGGCTCGGCTTCTTTTTCCAGGGTTTCCTGCTCGGTTCGATCTCCGCAGCGTAGAGAACAACCTCGCCGCCGGCGTTCTGATATTCCTCAGCCTGGCGCGCGAGCATCTCTCGCAGTTCGTCTTTTGTCGGCATCGATACTCCTACAGTGGAAGGCTGTGTGCGCTACAGCAGTCATGCCCTTACACGCGATATCCCGCGGATGATAGCCGATCAGCCTGAACCGCCCCAGACACCGGGAACACGTCAAATATTCACCTGTAGCGGCTTGTCTGTCATCAGGTCAACTTTTGTGACCTTGCAGGTTTCCTGTCCAGGTTCAATGCTGATCATCTGCCCTGCGATCGCGAAGATTGGCCGCAGTGCATCTGGTAGTGCATTTGCTGGGTGAATGGGTGGCTGATTAGCTGATGTAGTCAGTGCGCCAGGTACTGTTGAAACGCCTGCGTAGATGGTGATGCCTCGGCTAGCAGCGGTGTTCCGCAGTTTCGCAAGCTCAAGGGCAAGATCAGTCGGGCGTGTTTCAAGTAACTCTAGGTTCTCGATGACGATCAAGCAGTTCTGTTTGTCGATGGTTGACGCTGAGGCGATCATGCCAAGATTTATTGCGCCATCCCTCCACAGTATTCGCTGCGCCGCTGACTGCATTTCGGCCTGGTCACAAAACAGGGCCAGATGCGGCGAGTCCTCTAGCGATTTGGGTCCTGAGTTCGACCAGTAACGCCCATACAGCGATAGCGAGCTGAGATCGATGCCGCGGTCAATCGCCGCTATGTCGGCGATCAGGAGCTCGGGCGATTCGTTCGCGTAGATTGAATACTCGTGTTCAACGCCGTTGCCGGCATCTTGCTGTTCAAGTATCTGCTGGATCAACAGTGAGGCGATCAACCGTCGACGCAATGCTGCGAGCGGGGCACCAACTAGACAGAGGCCTGGATGCGCTGCCAGGCGGGCTAGGGTGGTGTTTCTGGCTTGGGTTCGCGGCCTTTCAAAGTAACGTTCTGCTGCTGATTTGATGCTCATAGCGCTCGCCAAAGTCTGTTTCTGTAATGCTATCGAATGATGCCCGCGCCTGCGCCTCAAAGCATTCCCGCGTATGCATGGGACGCAGTAGAGGACAGAGAATAATGATGTCTTGTTTGCGGCCCAAGCTAATTGCCAGAATGGCTGTCTCCGGGTTCAGGATGAGTATCCTTCGCCGGGGGGATGTGCCCTCAGAAAAGGAAGCTCCCATGAAGCAAGCAGAACCCAGTCTTAGCGAGAACAATGACCTCAGCACATGGGTGAAGGACGTGGCCAACGCTCTTCACTCGGTCCCTGGGCACGACGACGTCCAAACGATCATCCATGACATTGCCCAGATGCTTCTGGTCAAAAAGCATCGCGATACCGTAAAACCAGATGGCCAGCTCTACCGGTTCCTGCAGGCCTTTAATCTGGCAGGCATGCTCCCTGACGATACCTTCGGCGCTCTAATGAGTCGCCTTCGTGACATCAGTCTTCGCCTGTATGCTTCGCCGGCGAGTGATGTGTTCGAAGCATTGAAGCAGGGCATCGACAAAGCTGTTTCAGATGAAAACTTCATGTCCGTCTGCAACCTGGCCGATGAGCTGCGTATGGATGGCGGCGAGGAAGGGCGCTCCACCAGCCTGTCCTACCGCTATCAGTACCAGGATGGTGACGGCCAGCAAGTGGGTCTGCATGTCCGCTCCTACGATCCGAGCGGCCCATATCAGAATATCCCTGACATGAACCGTATCACCGTGAATCTGTACGACAGCAAGGGCAATGTCATGGCCAGCTATGACCGGTCTTACTCCGACTGACTGTGAGGGGCACGCGCGGCCAAGCGCAGCGTAGTGCCGTACCATGAAATCGACGTCGATTTGGTTACTCTGCGCGAACTCGGTTTCTTCTGAAACGTCCGGGGAGGATTACCGATGCCGAATAGCTCCATGAACTACGCCGACAAGGCCAAGGCTGTCTTGCTGGAGATCGGTGTTGTCTCGAGTGGGTCCGGCGATGGCTGGGTTTTCACTGACTATGACACCCCGCGCTACGGCGCTATCCGTCATTCAGCCATGCCGGCGGCCGTAGCTGCGCTTGCGTCAGTCAACCTTGAAGTGGCCCGGATTCGATTTCCAGGCCTCTTGCTCACCGAACTCATGCATATCGTGCCCTCGATGGATCTGGCAGAAGCAACCGCTATGGCCATGGTGTGTGGCGCGCCGGTTCCGATCGCGGAGTCACAGGAACAACGCGCCCATGTCTTCGGTAAGATCGTTTGGCAGGTGGTCGAGTCCTATGAACTGGATGGCTGCTTCATGTCAGTCCCACATCGCGATAGCGGCCGGGCAGCTCACATGAACTTGCGGCCGCGGGGATGCGACTGGGAGCGTGACAACAGCGAGATTCCTGCGGAGATGAAGCGGATGCGTCAGTGCTACAGGGCCATGACGCCTCTGCAGCAGCTGATGACCCTTAGCATCTTGCATCTCTACTTGAGCCGAAAAGATACGGTGTTTTTACTCGGGGGGTGCCCAACCAAGCTGTTGGCGGTCGACGCGCTTGAGCAACTCCAGGGCAATCCTGTGGCCATGGCTTACTGGGCCAGCCTGGTGAGCAGCTACGCGTACTGGTGAACGAAAACTGTCGCAACCGAGCGAAATCCTGTTCAAGTGCGAAGGTCCGGCTAATAAAAACTGTCGCAGATCTGCCGGCGTTGGGGCGATCGAGCACCAGGTGTCGTTCACTGGGATATGGCCATCGCACCAACGTCCACGGGCATTGAGCCCTGCGCCGCGGCTACTGAGCGTGATCCGGGCCGTTGATCGTTAGGCTGATTGCGTACGCCGTAACTGAGTTCCTGCGACAGTTTTTATTTTCCAACATCACTTCTGCGAGGCCTCATTTCCAGGCATGCACCGATATACAATCACCGCATTTAAGGTGACCTATAAATCACCCTCCCTCCCTGTTTAACCCTTTTCCTTTTCTTTCCTTCCTCTTTGATTTTCTTATCTTTTTCTTTTAGCGCGGCATGATCCGAGCGTGCCCCAAAAAGGTAATCAGGCTATGCGGTGGGTCAGGAGGGTGGGTGGTCGGCGACTAGGTCGCGTGCGGTGATTGTATATTGTGGCTGGTGATGAAATCCGCGATGTGGGAGCTGTGGATTGAGAAAATAAAAACTGTCGCAGGTTATTCAAACCTGTCGCGGGAAACCTCGGTCACGACGTGCGCGGGGCGGGGCGGAGCGGGCTGCCTATCGCTATCGGTACGATGGCCACGTCCCAATAAGCGACACCTTGTGCCTTGCCAGCACTATGCCGTTCAGCTCTGCGACAGTTTTTATTTTCTAGTTCATCGAAGCCAGCTGGAATTTCGAGGGGTTGCGACAGTTTTACGAACGCTGCAGCCTGCATGACGAAAGCCTGGCTACGTGGAGAGGAGCCGAGTGTAGACTGAGGGGCGGGTCTATAACCGTGCTGATCTGGAGAGCGGCAGATGCGGTAGATCCACCTACGCAGCGGCCTCACGCGCCAGATAGCCCGCCTGCTTCTCCTCATCCCAGGCACTCAACTCGGAGGCTTCAAGTGCAATTCCCATAGCGATCGCTCGATCAGCTACGGCCCAGCCCTCAGCAAAACGCTCAGAACAATCCTGTGGTATGGGGATCAGCAGCCTGGCAACTTTGGCAGGGATTGGAACCATGATCGCTCCTGGAAATTGTCATCGCCGGCACGCGGCATCAGCTGGTGACTATTTTCCCACAGCCTATCGATGGCCACCCTCCATTTCACGGCTTCGATTGGTCGATAGCGTGTAGTCTTTTAGCTGCGGCCATAAATTTAACTGCTTTATTGGCGCTGGATTCTTGTCACACCGGCCAGTTTAGATGACCATAAGATGGCAATAAGCCATAGCTTCCTGCTATACCCATACAGAAGGACTTCGCACTGCCGTCCAGACGCAGCGCGGCTTCTCGCGCGCCTCGGCGTTCGCGACCGAAATTAAGGAGAACAGGGATGATCGGTACGTGTCATACACGGGGTAAAAAACTGAGTTTCGGCAGTAGCCCCTGTACAATATACGGATATGATGCACGTCCTTCGTCAGGGTTTCTTGCCCGTTCGTGAAGGCCTGTCCCAGCACTTTCGCAACAGAACTCTGTGCTTTCCTCACTTTTGGCACCTTTTCCGCTGCGATTGCGAAAAGCTAGTTGCACTGCCAGATGAGCCCACCAGAGAGCTGGCGCTGCGACATATGAGGTTGATCTGCTGTCATGGGCAGTAAGTAGAATGAGCAAGGGTGAAGGACGGCGCGGGCCAAAGATCGATCGCTCAATGACAGAGCAGTCGAGATTCCTACGGCATTGTGTGGACCATGAAGTAACCGTGACCATTTTTATGGCCACGGGGATTTCGTTCATGGGGATTTTGAAAGAGTTCGACCGTAAGGCTCTGCTACTGGGGTACCGCAACCCAGAGAAGCTTCCAAAGCTGATTTACAGCTGCGATGTCACGATGATCCGTGCCGATGATGTTCTCAACCTCAGGGCTGAGTTTCACACGGCCGATCCGCTAAACCAGCTGGGTAAGCGAGCTCGACGAACAAGTCGAACAAAGGATGAAGCAAATCGCCAAGAGTGATGTCCGCACAAAAAAGGGGAGGCGCGTAAGCGCCTCCCCTTTGGTCGATGCGGCCGATCCTGTTAGTTGGCTTGGCCGCGTGCCATCGCCGTAACAGGCTCGCCAGGGAGATATTTCGCCCAGCAAGGAACCTCGCCATCGTCGAAGTCATCCTCATCAAGGAGAGGATCGACTGAATGGGCTGCCGGCGACACCTCGAGTGAGTCTTGGGCCTGGGCCAAGTTGGATTTCCCAGCCTGGTCGCCCTCGAGGCTGAATAGCTCAAGGTCCTCTGTGCCCTTGGTGTGGTATCCCGGGAACTCGATCTGATACTGATAGCAGTAGTTCCTGAGAAAACGCGGCGATACGTTCAGCAAAGCTGCTGATTCGTGAAACGACATCGATTCAGACAGACGGGTTACCCGAATGAGAAAGTCGTTCTCACGCTTTTTCAGTGCAATTGCGCCAGCTCGCTCAAGCTTGGGAGGCACCTTCAGTGCACCAGCTTTGACCGTTCGCTTCGGGCATACATCGCGCACGAAAGTAGCGGCGCGATCCACCTTGAACTGCTTGCTGATAGCGGCCTGCTCCTGCTTCGTACGTGACTTCGGGTCCACAAAGGTCAGACCTCGCTTGTCGCGCTGAGCGCAGACATAATTGATTGAGACGCGGCAGATCGTCGCCGTTTCTCTCTCGCTATATGTCTTGGATAGCTCTGCTATTCGATCATTGAACGCATTGACTATGCGTTGCTCTTCCTCATGTAGTGAACTGGCAGGAGCATTGCTCCCGCTCATTACAGCCGGCTCGCTGTGTACAGTCATGATTGGCGTCCCAGTAATTCCAAACGGAATCATGGGGTGCACGGAACTCCCGCCTAGACATGACGTCTGATGAGCTTATGTGGATCTTTTGAATACTGACAAGCCCTTCGACATCCCTACCAAAATGGCAAACCAACGCGACAGGACTCTGCTCGGTCCCTGGAGTGAAACAACGTTCGCTGTCTAAACAGGGGCTTCAGCCCCCCCACCTCGATTTACTACCTAGCCGCATACGCATTCCAGGTAGCCTCTGTTGCTGATCTTTGCCAGCGGGGTCAACTATACGAGCATTAATTCCGGAATCAAGGGTTCAAGCCCGAGGTTCGGCCCCGGAATACCCCAATTTATAGCGCCAAATACTCGACACCTGAGTTTTTTCGAGCGCAGGAGCGACCACATGTATGTGAAGCGCTTCACATTGATAGGCCGCTATTCCTTGTAAATCATTGAGAAGCGGTTCTCATAAATTACACGCGACCAATCAGGCACCGCCCAAAATACGGCGTCAAATCTTCGGCGTTCGCCCAAAAAAAAATTTGAACTTTTTTCTCTATCCGACGAGTGGCAAGTAGCCATTACGCCATTTCCAGGCGTTGACCGCGCGGTCAGGCTAGTCCGTCTAGCTCGAGCGCCATATGCCTCGCTTCTACCTAAGCACCGAAAGGTACTCTCCGAAGGCCCAAACTCTGTCCCACCCAAGCGCCACAACGCCAGCTGAAACCGCTGTCAGTGGGAATGTAATGGCATCCAAGTCGATCACTCTCAAACAGATCAGTGTCAACGTGGTTAGGAGCAGTATCAGTGCGAGTAGAGGAGCAGTGGGGGGAAGCACACCAGGGTTTGACGTTCCACCAGCCGCATGGAATGTCGCGTAGCGCAGCGGAATCCGCACTCCCATTTCCCGGCATTGACTCACGATGAATTCGAAGTGTTGATATGCACGGAGATAGGGGAGCTCCACCTCGGTCAGCTGGTCTACCGGCTTCCGGTATACACTGGCCGGGTCGATTCCTAAAGCCTCAAGCCTTGCCCATTCGATTGCTAACTTACTGCCCGCGATGGCAGCCTGAGAACTGAGTTCGATCATTGGTTCGGAATGCCGAAAGTCGGCGCAAGGTGGTCACTATTGAGCAATCGTCTGCACGCCATCAGCGGGCTCATATCTTCATTGAGTACCAGCACCCGTTCGAGCATTTCAATCAGTACCGCGCTGTCATTGTTTCTGCTCATCGCATCTTCACTCCGACCAGCACCAGGTTCTTCTGGTTACCCAAGATAATCTGACCTTCTTGCTGCAAAGCCTTGAGAGCTTTACCGGCCATCTCTCGCGAGCAGCCGATGAAGGTGCACAGCTCAATGCGAGTGATCGATACCTGAGTGCCCCGGGGGTGAGATACCGCATCTGGGTGGCCGGCCAGTTCGCAAAGCACCTGGTATATCTGCCCCTGAATATCGAGCAGGATGTTCTCACGCAGACGCTGGGTCGCTTTCAGCTGCCGTACCGCCATTTGTTCGGAGATGGCGAGCAGTGCTTCTGGATGCTCCTGAACAACCTGCTTCACTTGCTCGTAGGTCAGCAGCACAACGGTTGTCCGGCGTCGGGTCTTGATAGTCGACGGGTAAATTCGCTCTGGCTCCGCCTTGAAGTAGCCGGTCTCACCCACGAAATCGCCAGCGAAGAGATAGTCATGAGTGATGACCTGGTCTTCAGTGACCGGGAAGAGAACGGACACCGATCCTTCGATAACAATGCAAAGATGCTTGGCATTGGCGCCCGCCGCGAAGATGGTCGTCTTATTCGGGAAGGTCTTGGTCTCTCCAGCCTCAATGAGGGCCCGCAGCCCCTTGTTGGAGGAAAATCGGGTGAACAAGGCCCGTGGAATGTTGGTAACAGCGTTCACCGCTACCCCCTGCGACCAGTGAGAGGGTTGCTGTGTGCTCTTTCTATCATTGCCATCCTTCTCGTCTATGCCTGTTTGATCCGAATTATCGGTGGCTTGCTGTTACCTGCAATCGAAAACCCCGTCGCCGACTGATCCGCAGGGCATCTGCCGCGCATCCGCATCGAGTTCCGGAACCCAGCGTTAACCCAGTGTAACGAGCTGTAGTTAGCATCTTGGTAGGATCTAGCGATGGCGCCGAGCGAAGGACTGCTTCATCCAACCGTACTGATCAGGATCGATGCGGGTGAGCTCATCAAATGCCAGTTTGCGTTGCTCTGGGGCCATGCGCGCAAGCAAGCCTCGCAGGTCGGACTCGATCGAGGAGGGTTTCGCTCCAAGCTTCTCGGCCTGGCGGTACCACTCATGCCCAGCGTTGAAATTCCCCAACTCGATATTGATAGCTCCAAGCAGCGTGCAGGGGCGGAAACTGGTTGGCAGCAGCTTCTGTGCGACCTCGGCGAGGGCAAGAGCATCCTCGTGCTGACCCAGGTCACGTAGCGCTCCGCCCTGGGTCGTGAGCACTGCTGACCTAAGCTTGGGAGCCTTCAACGCCGATGCCTGCAGCTGCTTGAGCAGGCCGACGGCCTCTGCCGGAGCACCGCACTTGCGCAAGTGGCCACTGGCGTTAACCGCCATCCACGGATCAGCTGTCTGGGCAAAAGTCGCCAGGCAGTGATTGGCCTCAAGGCGGTGGTGAGCAGTGAGAACTTCTTGGGTCTGGTATTCGAGCCCCTCACTCTGTAGCCACAAGGCCTCCAAGTCGCTCAGGCGTGTACCCGCATCGAGCTTCCGCAGCAGCCCCATCACCTTGTGAAAGTGAGTTTCCTCGATATGCCCATCGATCCCGAACTGGCTTCTGAGTTCGCGATTTCGCATCTTGGCGATGTACCTGGGGTCACTCTCGCGCGCTATTCGCTCACGGGTGAGTCGTTCCCACATTGCCGCTTGCCTGGCCTCGGCTTCCTTTTCTTCCGCAGCGGCATGTTCGTCAGCCAGCTGGCGGGCGAGAGATGCTTCAGCCAGCCGCCGATCACGAGCCGGTTTGGCCCGAGCCTCGTACTCGGCTTCGCTTATCAATCCATCCACCAACAGGACGTAGTCCCCTGCGCCCTTTGAGCTTAGGAAAGCACGGCCGGAGGCGGTGAGTGGCTGGCCCTTGGCGAGCGAAACCAGGATGTTATGGAGTCGGCTGCCCGCAGTAAGAGCGCCTGGCAGGTCATCCAGGAGATAGCGCTGAACCAGTTCCATGGGTGTCGGGGACATCAAATGCTCCATGCTTGAGCGGTCAGCCCGCAACGATGTTTGGGGCAGGTGATATGGATCGTACCGCGTATAAGCGGCCCGTATTATCAACGGATCACGAACGTAAAGGAGTCTCTCGGTGAGCCAACACCACATCCGCTTGAACAGCCTGCAAGCCGATGGCTTGGTCCGAATCCAGCTCGGCTGGGACAAGCCTCTCGCTCATTTCTACATGGTTGTCTTCGCTGAGGAGGGCACTCCATGTGATGATCCTGAGGGCATCATCTACTCGAATCTGTTCGATGAAGCATCTGACCAGGTGCAGGATCTAGGTTACTTCAAAGCGGTAGCTCACCAGCTTGGCTGCGAAATCCCGGAGACCATCTGGCGAGCTGTGTACCAGGATTCGGAATTCAACGCGGTCAACAAGATCGTCTACTACTCCGCCGCCGGCGAGGTTGTGGAGCCGTTCTGAGCGACCTCAAGCAACATCGCCTCCAAAGCCGGCTTCACTAGATCTCGACGTGTCTTTGCTGCCCAATCTGAACGGACTGGAATCTGTCGACTCTGCACCGTTTTCAGTGCGGCCTCCACTCTTCGTAGTAGGGACTGGCTGCCAGACTGCAGCGCCGCCTCGATCCATTCATCAGCTCTATCCCAGGGACGGGAAAGCAGATCAGCTATGGCCAGGGTTGTAGGCTCTATGCTCCCAATTCTTCCGCAGAGCATGCTCTCTCCAGCAATATCATGGGCGTAGTAGGGGAGCCCGAACTCGTTCGGCCGGCACAACGGAAACGGGTTTTCCCCAATCTGCAGCAAGATGCCTGCATCGACCCTTTGCTCCGCATCTCCGGCACTGGCCGTAGCTAGCCTGGCAAACTGGCCCAGGATCATCCATGCAGTCATCCGCCAGTAGCTTTTTCCGAAATCGCTTTCGACCTCCCCTAGATCATCAAGCGGGGTACCGTTTCGGTCGACATGCCAGAGATGCCCGTCTTTCACCATGGTGTACGCCATCGAGCCGTCGTTCCGCTCAATTCCAAGCAGCGCTCCGGCCGGGGTTTGAGATTCAGCCGGCTCAATCGACAATAGCCCTTCAATGACGCCGAGATTGAGACTGCCTGTAAGGTCAGCAACGGTGCGCAACGCCTCAGCGCCTGCAAGATCGCTAAAGTAGACCGAGTCCAATCGCCAGCCTAACCACTCTCCGGCTTCCTCCGGATCCACTTTGATGCGAGCAATAAGCTCCTCACCTGCAGCTCGCCCCAGCTCGGCGAGAAACGCTGCCGGCATCGTCGGCACTACTACATCCTCACCGGTTGGATGACGATAGCGTCGCGCTGCGCCCAGGCCTTGGAGCGTCTCCACTGCAGCTCGAGCTTCGTTTGTGAGGGCGTCCTGACGGACCAGGAATCCGTTTGAAGTTGCTAATACCAGGTTTGACTGGATGACTTCTTCGTCAGCAAGCATGCACCTCGCAAGAAGGCGATACCCGCGTTCCAGCTCGTGCTGACCAGCATGGACCTTTCGCGCAAGCCCGATCAGTCCAAGCCCAAGAGCCGGTGGATGCACGCACGAATGCCCGGGGATACCTTCCCTAGCAACCTCATCGTAGAGGAAGCGCAACAGCCAGGGGGCTCGATACTCGACTGCATACTCCACGCCGGCGGCGAACAACACACCGTGATCCGCCAGTACTTGCAGTGCTTGCCGAAGCTCATCTAGATCGAGCTGATCAACATGCACGGACCAAGCACTTTCTCCCAAGGCTGTCTTGCCACGGCCATTTCCAGTCTGGATCAGCGCGTTGCTTTGATCGGTCGTGAGAATGACCTTCAAATGCGAACCAGGCAGTAAGGTTGGCAGCTCCTCTAGGTCTGCAGCCATGTCGGACTCAGGATCCACGCCATCGACTGCCAGCACCAGAACTGGTCCCGCCTCAGCAACGGACATCCGTCGAAGCCACTGGCGGACATCTGTCGGCGACAGGTTCCATTCCAACTCGGCTGAGAAGAGATTAGCAAGGGACTGAAACAGCCCAGTCCGATTACCGCGCAGCATCAATACCGCCAGCTCCTCGCTGGCTTGGGTCGCCAAAACGATTTCACGCAGCACGCTGCTCTTTCCAGCGAGTGGAGCACCTTCGACGACAGTGAACAGCGGAACATCTGGGTCCAGCAGCGCCTGAAGGGCGATACCGGACGCTTTCCGCGGGAAGAGGACGTCGCGCGTAAAGGGCCGCCCACCTTTACCTGGCTTATCCGTCATACCGCCTATCAAGCGCTCAGAGCTTTTGCGAACCATGCTGACCCAGAGATCGGCTTCTCGCCCCATTAGGGCCTCAATCGCCCAGCGCTTATCGGCGGCCGCCATCTTGCCGGCGTTGGCAAACAACCGCTGAATTGCCCCAGCGGCATCATCTCCTCCCGTCCACTGACCACCTGAGTCGCTGTCGTATACCAGTGTCTCAAGCCCATTTGAGACCACCACCAGAGGCGGGCGCGGGTTGAGTAAGTTGGCATAGCTCTGTGCTTGCTTGAAGACACCCGGTGTAAGCGGCTGGTCTTCGCGCTTGACCTCGACAACTGCCAGAGGCCGGCCTCGAAGATTCAAGATCAAATCTGCGCGCCCGCGCTTCTTCCAGTCCGAGACGGCATCTACGTCGTAGGTGTCGTGACCGAGGCGAACGGTGAAACTCAACTGCGCCTTGAGATCATCGCGTTGAATATTCGGGAAGGCCTCCAGTAGGGCTGCGAAGATCCGACTCTCCAGCTCGGCCTCAGGCCGCACCTTGGCCCCTTCCCCCACTGTATCCGTGGCCTCTTGTTCTAACTCTTGCGACATCTGGTGCGCCCTGACTCAAACGGTATGCTGGTGTGCGCCGTAGCGCTGGATGGTCAGCATTTATACCAGCATGCTGTCCGCCCGGCTTTAACCGCCACTTCGGATTACTCCGGGTACAATTGGGCGCATCATTCCTACCACCAAGGCCCCATCACCATGAGCTACAAGGAACGCCTACAAGAAGCCCGCGCCAAGTTTTTCATCGATAACCCTGCGCTGGCAGCAACCATCGACAACGTGAGTCCGACAGTCATTGAGTCGGTTGGAATGTCGGTTGACGACTATCGCAATCAAAAGCGGGTTGAGGTCTACGCCAAAGCCCAAGAGGCATCCGGTAAAGATCCCGCAGGCTTCTGCGCTCACATCCTTGGTGCATCAGCTGATCAAGAGCAGGCCTGGCGACTTGAGCAGCACCGTAAAATTGCATCCGCAATGGGTATGGAATGGGGTGAATACAAGGCGCTCAATCGCATCAGCGAATAGCCATCGGCGAGTCCTGTGTCAGATGTATCGCGCGCACCCTCCCGTCGCGATCCTGGGGTTTGGGGAGCAATGGAACCAAAAACCAACGTAAGCCTTACCACCTCCGCTCAGAGCCCTCTTCCCAGGCATCCGCCTCGATAAAACAATTGCGCATCTCGGCTTCCTGGCTGATCTCGGTCAGCAGATCATGTACCGTCTTATCCAATGCCTCATCATTGCGATATGGAATGCTCAGTGCGTAGTTGCCCGACTCCAGTGGCTTCATGCCATAGGGTTCCAGGCAGTAACGCTCGATGTTCTCTTTTGCCCGCTTTTTGCCACGCACGAACTTGCTGTTGTTCTCGACGGCCAGGCGCAATATGACCGTCGCGATCCGTTCAGCATCGTCCACTGCCGGTGGGACTGTAATGTCGAGATGCAGGGAGATTTTTGTGGGTACGCCGATCGTTATGCCGCGATGCCGGAGGTAGCGGTAAAGCGTACTTTTGGAGATGTGCAGTTTCTTGCCAATGGCGCTCACACTTAACCGTCCCTCGCGGTACAGCGTTTCTGCGGCCATAGCTGTCGCTTCGGCTTGAGCTGGCAACCCCTTCGGACGGCCACCGACTCGACCACGTGACCGTGCAGCGGACAAGCCGGCCTGTGTGCGCTCACGAATCAACTCGCGTTCGAACTCTGCCAATGAAGCGAACAGGTTGAACACAAAGCGCCCTTGCGCGTGAGTGGTATCGATGGGGTCATTCAGACTTTGCAGGCCAACGTTACGAGCGGCCAATTCACCGATCAGTTCGACCAGGTGCTTGAGTGAGCGTCCCAGACGATCCAGCTTCCAAATCACCACGGCATCACCGGCTCGCACATGAACCAATAATTTATCCAGTTCCGGACGTGCGCTTTTTGAGCCGCTGGCAACGTCTTGATAGATCCGCTCGCAGCCTGCCTTTTTCAGAGCATCGATCTGGAGGTCTGCGTTCTGATCCCGAGTACTCACCCGCGCATAGCCAATTTTCATCAGAAGTACCGTTTACTCAACAGATAAATTGAAAATAGAACCTTGATTAACGATACCAGTATTTAAAACCATAATGAGGCTTAACTCAGAGCAGGGCTTGTCGTTTTCAGAAGACGGCTGCACTGAACGTCAGAAGCCGACTGCACTATAGCAGCGGAGGGGTTGGATCCATCAGGCAACGACGGGCTGCTGCCGGCCAATAGCCGACAATGACGACACTGGAAA
>Ga0247725_1000172_pt1 | contig 71512 bp, 66 predicted proteins | sample OKSTACKMCFT3sol_FD_183021 | JGI IMG/M metagenome (GOLD analysis project Ga0247725, IMG submission 183021) | Subsurface sediment microbial communities from gas well in Oklahoma, United States - OK STACK MC-FT3-sol | ecosystem: Environmental > Terrestrial > Deep subsurface > Rock core/Sediment...
ATGACTATGTGATTTCTCGCATGGCCACTTGTGATGCTGATAATCTTGGCGACTATCAGTCCATACTCACAAGCACCCACACGAATTGCTTGATTCAATTTGTTAAAGAGCGTTTGGCTAAGAGCGTTTCGTCTCAGCCGAGGCGCGCATTCTACGCTTTCCTCATTGGCTGTCAAGCGTTTATTTTGAAGTATTTTGCGAGAAACCCGTTCAACTTCAAACACTTGACTCGCGGCGATCTCTCGTAGCGGGAGGCGAATCATACAGCGTTACAACCTGCTGTCAACTGCCTTTTTCACCGCTTCCGATCTGGTGATCGAAGCACCTCCGCAACCCTCTTGATCGATCAACTCATTGATATTCAAGGAATTTTTCGTTCCGATGTCGCTGGAAGTGGGGCGCATTATAAGAGGATCTGAAACCCCGTCAACCTTTATTTCAGTTATATAAAGCAAAACCTCAAAACTAAGCGGGGCGGCCTCTCGGCCGCCCCGCTTTCATCCCTGCGCCTTACAAGCTAGGGAAGGCAAACTGCGACGCCTCATGGCTGGCCCGCTGCGGCCAACGCTGGGTGATCGCCTTGCGACGGGTATAGAAACGCACACCGTCCGGACCATAGGCATGCAGATCACCAAACAGCGAACGCTTCCAGCCACCGAAGCTGTGATACGCCACCGGCACCGGCAGCGGCACGTTGACGCCGACCATGCCCACTTCGATCTCATCGCAGAACAGCCGCGCCGCCTCACCGTCACGGGTGAAGATGCAGGTACCGTTGCCGTACTCATGCTCGTTGATCAACTGCATGGCTTGCTCCAGGCTGTTCACCCGCACCACGCACAGCACCGGCCCGAAAATCTCTTCCTTATAGATACGCATTTCGGGGGTTACCTTGTCGAACAAGGTGCCACCGACGAAATAGCCATCTTCGTTACCGGCCACACGGAAACCGCGCCCATCGACCACCAGCTTGGCGCCAGCGGCGACGCCGTCGTCAATGTAACCCACAACCTTGTCACGGGCGGCCGCGGTCACCAGCGGGCCCATGTCGAGGCCGCAGGACGTACCGGCACCGATCTTCAGCGCCTTGATCTGCGGCTCCAGCTTGGCGATCAGCGCATCGGCCACCTGGTCGCCGACACACACCGCCACCGAAATGGCCATGCAGCGCTCGCCGCAAGAACCATAGGCAGCGCCCATCAGCGCGCTGACCGCGTTATCCAGATCGGCGTCGGGCATCAGCACCGCATGGTTCTTCGCACCGCCCAAGGCCTGCACGCGCTTGCCGCGCTTGGTGCCTTCGGCATAGATGTATTCAGCGATCGGGGTCGAGCCGACAAAGCTCAGGGCCTTGACCTCTGGCGCCTCGATCAGTGCGTCGACCGCTTCCTTGTCGCCGTGCACCACGTTGAGGATGCCCTTCGGCAGGCCGGCTTCCAGCAGCAGCTGGGCGATGTACAGGGTCGAGCTCGGGTCACGCTCGGACGGTTTGAGAATGAATGCGTTGCCGCAGGCGATGGCCAGCGGGTACATCCACAGCGGCACCATGGCCGGGAAGTTGAACGGCGTGATACCGGCGACGATGCCCAGCGGCTGGAAATCGGACCAGGCGTCGATGTTCGGGCCGACGTTGCGGCTGTACTCGCCCTTGAGCAGCTCCGGGGCGGCGCAGGCGAACTCGACGTTCTCGATGCCACGCTTGAGCTCGCCCGCAGCGTCCTCCACGGTCTTGCCGTGTTCCTCGCTGATCATCTGCGAGATTTTCGCTTCGTTCTGCTCAAGCAGCTGCTTGAAGCGGAACATCACCTGGGCGCGCTTGGCCGGTGGGGTATTGCGCCAGGCCGGGAAGGCGGCCTTGGCCGAATCGATGGCCTGCTGGATAGTGGCGCGGCTGGCCAGCTCGACCTTGCGCACGGCCTGGCCGGTCGACGGGTTGAAGACATCGGCGGTGCGCTCGCCCTTGCTGACCAGTTCGCCGTGGATCAGGTGCTGAACAATGCTCATGCATAACTCCAGATAAAGAAGGTAGAGACAGGCGCGTGCCACTCACGCGCCCGACGTCAGAATCGGAAAATCAGTCGACCTTGTTCAGGGCTTCGCCCACGGCGTCGAACAGACGATCCAGCTCTTGAGGCTGGGTGTTGAAGGTCGGCCCGAACTGCAGGGTGTCGCCACCGAAGCGTACATAGAAGCCGGCTTGCCACAGCTTCATGGCCGCCTCGTACGGACGAACGATGGCATCGCCATCGCGCGCGGCAATCTGGATCGCGCCGGCCAGGCCGTAGTTGCGGATATCGACGACGTTCTTGGTGCCTTTGACGCCATGCAGCAGCTTTTCGAAGTGCGGCGCCAGCTCGGCTGCGGACTGCACCAGGTTTTCCTTCTGCAGCAGGTCCAGCGCGGCGATGCCGGCGGCGCAGGCGACCGGGTGCGCCGAGTAGGTGTAGCCGTGGGGGAATTCCACCGCGTACTCAGGGGTCGGCTGGTTCATGAAGGTCTGGTAGATCTCGCCGGTGGCGATCACCGCGCCCATCGGGATGGCGCCGTTGGTGACCTGCTTGGCGATGCACATCAGGTCCGGGGTCACGCCGAAGGCTTCGGCACCGGTCATGGCGCCCATGCGGCCGAAGCCGGTGATCACTTCATCGAAGATCAGCAGGATGTTGTGCTGGCTGCAGATCTCGCGCAGGCGCTTGAGGTAGCCCTTCGGCGGCGGCAGCACACCGGCGGAACCAGCCAGCGGTTCGACAATGACCGCGGCGATGTTCGAGGCGTCATGCAGCTCGATCAGCTTGAGCATCTCGTCGGCCAGGGCGATACCGCCCTCTTCCGGCATGCCCTTGCTGAACACGTTGCCCGGCAGCACGGTGTGGGGCAGATGGTCGACGTCCAGCAACTGACCGAACAGCTTGCGGTTACCGTTGACGCCACCCAGGCTGGTGCCGGCGATGTTCACCCCGTGATAGCCACGGGCACGGCCGATGATCTTGGTCTTGGTGGCCTGGCCTTTCAGGCGCCAGTAGGCACGCACCATTTTCAGCGCGGTGTCGGCGCACTCGGAGCCGGAGTTGGTGAAGAACACGTGGTTCAGGTCGCCCGGCACCAGGTTGGCGATCTTCTCAGCCAGCTGGAACGACAACGGGTGGCCGAACTGGAAGGCCGGCGAGTAGTCGAGGGTGGCGACCTGACGGGCCACCGCTTCGCTGATCTCTTTGCGAGTATGCCCGGCGCCGCAGGTCCACAGGCCCGACAAGGCGTCGAACACCTTGCGGCCCTTGTCGTCGACCAGGTAGTTGCCTTCGGCCGCCACGATCAGCCGCGGGTCGCGCTGGAAGTTGCGGTTGGCGGTGTACGGCATCCAGTGGGCATCCAGCTTGAGCTGGCTGGCCAGACCGGCTTGAGCGGATTCGGGCATGTTCATCGGGCGGTTCCTCGAAAGACGATTAGGCAACGATGGGTGTTGTTGCAGCTAAGTTGTCACGGCGATAAAGTTCGAAAAACCCAGCTTTTCTAACCTTCAGTCAGCGGATAACTAAACTAATGAGCCGACGTCCCGATCCCCTCGCGCAGGTCAGCGATTTCGACATTCGCCTATTGAAGATCTACCGCAGTGTGGTCGAGTGCGGCGGCTTTTCAGCGGCGGAAAACGTCCTGGGCATCGGCCGTTCGGCCATCAGCCAGCAGATGAATGACCTTGAACAGCGCTTGGGCCTGCGCCTGTGTCAACGTGGCCGGGCAGGTTTTTCGCTGACCGAGGAAGGTCGCGAGGTCTACCACTCGGCGCTGCAACTCCTCAGCGCCCTGGAGACGTTCCGCACCGAGGTCAATGGCCTGCACCAGCACCTGCGCGGCGAGCTGAACATTGGTCTCACCGACAACCTGGTCACCCTGCCACACATGCGCATCACCCACGCCCTTGCCGAACTCAAGGACCGCGGCCCCGACGTGCGTATCCAGATCCGCATGATCGCCCCCAGCCAGGTCGAGCAAGGCGTGCTCGACGGCAGCCTGCACGTGGGCGTGGTACCGCAGACCAGTCCGTTGTCAGGTCTTGAATACCAACCGCTGTACAGCGAGCGCTCGCTGCTTTATTGCGCGGTCGGCCATCCGCTGTTCTACGCCGAAGACCAGCAGATCGATGACGATCGCCTCAACGCCCAGGACGCTATCGCCCCGACCTTCCGCCTGCCCGCCGACATCCAGGCGCACTACCAGGCCCTGCACTGTACCGCCAGCGCCTCGGACCGCGAAGGCATGGCCTTCCTGATCCTGACGGGCCGCTATATCGGCTATTTGCCCGACCACTACGCCAGCTTCTGGGTGCAGCAAGGGCGCCTGCGGGCGCTGAAGCCCGCCCAGCGCTTCTATGACCTGGGCCTGAGCTGGGTAACGCGCAAGGGACGACGACCAAACCTGGTGCTGGAAAGCTTCCTCGAGAGCCTGGCTGCGACACGCTGATGCCTGTCCCTGACGCTAATGCTTGTCACTTCGGCACAGGCAGGTAATCTGTCCGACATCCGTAACGACCCGCCCGGAATCGTCCATGACCCTAGAAGTCCCTGCGCATCGCTCCCCCGCCTCGGGCAAGCCCGCCGGCCGCATTCGCCAGAAGAACGAACAGGCCATCATCCAGGCCGCCGAGGACGAGTTCGCCCGCCACGGCTACAAGGGCACGAGCATGAACACCATCGCGCTCAAGGCCGGGTTGCCCAAGGCCAACCTGCATTATTACTTCACCAACAAGCTGGGCCTGTACATCGCGGTGCTGAGCAACATCATCGAACTGTGGGACAGCACCTTCAACGCCCTGAGCGTGGAGGACGACCCGGCCGAGGCGCTCAGCCAGTACATTCGCACCAAGATGGAGTTCTCCCGGCGCAACCCGCAGGCCTCGCGAATCTTCGCCATGGAAGTGATCAGCGGCGGCGAGTGCCTGAGCGAGTACTTCAGCGCCGACTACCGGGAATGGTTCCGTGGCCGCGCCGCGGTGTTCCAGGCCTGGATGGACGCCGGCAAGATGGACCGGGTAGATCCGGTGCACCTGATCTTCCTGCTCTGGGGCAGCACCCAGCACTACGCCGACTTCGCCACCCAAATCTGCCAGGTCACCGGCCGCAGCCGCCTGACCAAACAGGACATGGAAGACGCCAGCAACAATCTTATCCACATCATTCTCAAAGGCTGCGGCATCAGCACGCCCGCCTGACCCGGACTTATGCCTTCTACCCTGCTCGAGCTCTGCGAATTGCGCGAAGAAATCCGCAAGAGCCGTTTCATCACCCTCGCCGGCCCGATCGGCAGCCCCGCCGAGGCCATGGCCTTCATCGAACGCCACAGCGACCTGGCGGCCACCCACAACTGCTGGGCCTGGAAGCTCGGCGCCCAGTACCGCAGCAGCGATGACGGCGAACCGGGCGGCACGGCCGGGCGACCGATCCTAGCCGCCATCGAAGCCCAGGACTGCGACCAGGTGGTGGTGCTGGTGATCCGCTGGTATGGCGGCATCCAGCTGGGCACCGGTGGCCTGGCCCGGGCCTACGGCGGCGGCGCCAACAAATGCCTGCAGCAGGCACCCAAGCGTGTGCTGGTGCAGCGCAGCGCGTTCAGTTGCAGCTGCACCTTCAGCGAACTGGCGCTGCTCAAGCTACGCCTGGCTGAGGTGGACGGCGTGGTGCTGGACGAGCAGTTCACCGCCAACGGCGTCGACCTGCGCATCGCCCTGGGTGAAAGCCACCTCAACCTACTGCAGCAACAACTCGCCGACCTGAGCCGCGGTCGCATCCTGCTGGAAAGAGAGTGAGCGTTGCCCACAACTACTGTGGGCCTGCCTGTGGATAAGCTTGGGGCAAGCTGATACAGGCCTTGTGCGACAAGGCCTGCGAAGCATTGAGCATATTTTGATCACATTTGTGTGACACCGGCACAAGTGACTGAAAGACTGTGAGTTATCCCCAGCATTCAATGTAAGCTCGCCCCCAAACCGCCATTTTCTAGCCCGCTGCGCTTGCACACAATTACTGTGGAGCGGCTTGTGGATAACCCGTGAACTACAGCGCCAGGCCCAGCCCCCACAGGCTTTCCAGGCAATCGATCGTTTTTTGATCAGCCTCCACAAGGCGAGCGCCAGGTACCTGGTTTATGCTCGTCACCCAGGCCTTTCCCGGTGGAGGGCAATCACCCCGTTGTCGCGCGGCGAGCGAACCTATGCACAACAGCGCTCGCCCCGCCTTTGATATGGAGTATCGCAATGACCGCAAACAAGAATGCCCTGATCATCGGCGCCTCCCGAGGCCTTGGCCTCGGGCTGGTGCAACGCTTGCGCGAAGATGGCTGGAATGTCGTCGCCACCGTGCGCGACCCGCAACAGCCAGGCGCTCTGCGCGAGGTTTCCGGTGTACGTATCGAGCGCCTGGAGATGAACGATACCGTCCAACTCGACGGGCTCAAGCAGCGCCTGCAAGGTGAAGTGTTCGACCTGGTGTTCGTCAACGCCGGAGTCATGGGCCCGCTGCCGCAGGACCTTGAAAGCGTGCAGGTGCAGCAGATCGGCGAGCTGTTCATGACCAACGCCGTGGCGCCGATCCGTGTGGCCCGGCGCCTGGCCAGCCAGGTGCGTCAAGGCAGCGGCGTGCTGGCCTTCATGAGCTCGATCCTGGGTAGCGTGACCATCCCCGACGGCGGCGAGATCTGCCTGTACAAGGCCAGCAAAGCTGCCCTCAACTCGATGATCAACAGCTTCGTGGTCGAGTTGCAGCGCGCCGACCTTGCCGTGCTGGCCATGCATCCGGGCTGGGTGAAGACCGACATGGGCGGCGAGAATGCCGAGATCGACGTGCTCACCAGCACCCGTGGCATGCTCGAGCAGATCAAGGCGCAGAGCGGCAACGGCGGCCTGCGTTTCATCAACTACAAGGGCGAGCCGCTCACCTGGTGATTCACTGCGTGACAGGCCTGGATGGGCGCATTGCCCGGCCAGGCCCTGTAGAATGGCGGCCAACCGTACCTGATCGAGATTGCACACATGTATGACTGGCTGAACGCCTTGCCCAAGGCGGAACTGCACATGCACCTGGAGGGCTCGCTGGAGCCCGAACTGCTGTTCGCCCTGGCCGAACGCAACAAGGTCGCGCTGCCCTGGGCCGATGTCGAAACCCTGCGCGGCGCCTATGCCTTCAACAACCTGCAGGAATTCCTCGACCTCTATTACCAGGGCGCCGGCGTCCTGCGTACCGAGCAGGATTTCTACGACCTGACCTGGGCCTACCTGCAACGCTGCAAGGCGCAGAACGTTATCCACACCGAGCCGTTCTTCGACCCGCAGACCCACACCGACCGGGGCATCCCGTTCGAGGTGGTGCTCAATGGCATCAGCCAGGCACTCAAGGATGGCCGTGAACAGCTTGGCATCTCCAGTGGTTTGATCCTCAGCTTCCTGCGCCACCTGAGCGAGGACGAGGCGCAGCAAACCCTCGACCAGGCCCTGCCCTTCCGCGACGCATTCGTCGCCGTAGGCCTGGACAGCTCGGAAAAAGGCCATCCGCCCAGCAAGTTCCAGCGCGTCTTCGACCGCGCCCGCAGCGAAGGCTTTTTGACCGTGGCCCATGCCGGCGAGGAAGGCCCGCCCGAATACATCTGGGAGGCGCTCGACCTGCTGAAGATCCAGCGTATCGACCACGGCGTGCGCGCCATCGAGGACGAACGCCTGATGCAGCGCATCATCGACGAGCAGATCCCGTTGACCGTCTGCCCGTTGTCCAACACCAAACTGTGCGTGTTCGACCACATGAGCCAGCACAACATCCTCGACATGCTCGAGCGTGGCGTGAAGGTCACGGTCAACTCCGATGACCCGGCCTACTTCGGCGGCTACGTCACCGAGAACTTCCATGCCCTGCACGAGCATCTGGGCATGACCCAGGAGCAGGCACGCCGCCTGGCGCAGAACAGCCTGGACGCACGCCTGGTGCGCTAACCGACCTGGCGCGAGGGTAGGCAGGCGATCGCGTTGATCTGCTGTTGGCCGAGCGGTGTAAGGTGCACCGCCCGGCTGCCCTCCTGCTCACGCACCCAGCCCGACTGGGTGAACAGCCTGAGCAACGCTTGGCCCAGGCAACCGCCGAGGTGCGGACCCTGATCGTTCCACTTGCTGCAGTGGCAGATCACACAGCCACGCCGGTCGGCGGCGGCCAGCGCGTCGATGAACACCCCCATCGCCTCCAGTTGCCCCTTGCCCTCCTGGCTCACGACCAGGTGCTGTTCGCTGCCCTCCAACCAACCGGCCACATGCAGGCGATGCAGGAGCGCGGCAGCCACCTCGCCGCCCAGATGATCACCGCACAAGCGCGCCTTGCGCATCGACAGAGGGATTTGCAGCGAAGAGCCCTGCCCACCCACGGAGCGGCTGGCCAACTGGACGCTGGCAAGGGCCTCCACTGCGGTGCCGACCTCCGGCGTTGCCAGGCGGAAAAAGCGTTTGCGCCCACGCGTTTCGTGCCTGAGCAAGCCGGCACTGGACAACAGCGACAGGTGCGCGCAAGCCGAGGAAGTGCTCAGGCCGGTGATCACGGCAAGCTCGTCCGCCGCACGCGGGGTGCCATCGATCAACGCCCACAACATGGCGCTGCGCTTGGGATCGGCCATCAGGCTGGCAACCTGACTGATGCTGCGGACTGCGGTCATGAAACTGAAGCTCCCTGATGTAACTCGTCTGGCGGCGATAAGCGCCGACGCCCTGCCGCCTGTGCGGGCAAGCACGGGATGGTTCGTGTGCCGGATGGTCAGCGCCAGGCCAGGAAGGATCTCACGCTGGCATTGGGCGCCGGAGGCAGTATAAGCCGCTGGAGGTGGCTCGCCTCGCGGCATGCATGCACGGACCGAGTGGGCGTTGGTCCCCCGCGCAACGTCCGCAAAGGTGCGTTTGTCAGCGCGCCGCGCCGCAGAAGTGGCTTATGCCCCCGTTCTACTGTGGCTGCGCCAGGAACGTAGCTGACAGCCGCTATCACCAGGCTCGAAAAGTCCGACATACACAGTGAAAACTTCCGCTGCGCAAAACAGAAGGTGGCCTTACTTCAAGCCACCATGACCGTCAGTCAGGGGAGTGACTGACGGTCATGGTGAGCGCCGGGAGCGGCGCTACACTAGATCCGCTCCCGCTCACTGGAGGTGGATCGCGATGAAGATTGTCATCAGTGCGTCGAACCGAAATCCCGCCTGCCCCTGGCAGGTCCAGCTCGACCAGCATGTGGTGAGTTTCCGTAGCGAGGCCGAGGCACGCTCGTTCGTCGCCCTGCTGGAGGCGCGCCTGAGCGCGCCCCACACCCTCACGCAGGCCGGCTGGCCTGCAAGCGCCGGGTCAGCACTGCGACACTGACCACCAGTGCGCCGCACAGGCTGATCACCAGCGCCATGGGCACCGCGCTGCCATCGTGCAGCACCCCGACCAGCGCTGCCGCGCCCGCGGCGACGCTGAACTGCAGACAGCCCATCAGCGCCGAGGCGCTGCCGGCCCGCGCGCCCTGCCCGCTCATGGCGCAGGCCGAGGCGTTGGGGATGATGCAACCAAGGCTGGCGATGCATATGAACAACGGCACCAGCAACGGCCACAACTGCGCTGGGCGCAGCGCCGCGACCATCAGCAGCGCCAGCGCCGCCACCAGGTACAGCCACACTGCCCGCGCCAGCAGGAACGCCGGGCCACGCTTGGCCAGCAGGCGCGCATTGACCTGGGCCATCAGGATGAAGCCTGCGGCGTTGGTGCCGAACAGCCAGCCATAGTGCTCGGCGGGCACCCCATATAACTTGATGAACACGAACGGTGAACCGGCGATGTAGGCAAACATCCCGGCGATGGCGATACCACCGGTCAACGCATGACCGACAAACACCCGGTCACCGAACAGCCGCAGGTACTGGCGCAGCGCGCCCGACAGAGGCTGGCGCGGCACATGGGCCGGCAAGCTCTCTGGCAGCCCCAGGCCGACGGCCACCAGGCAGGCCGCGCTGAACAGGCTCAGGGCGAGGAAGATCGACTGCCAACCGGACACGTTGACCAGCACGCCACCGAGCATCGGCGCGAGGATCGGTGCCAAGCCCATCACCAGCATCAATTGCGAGAACACCTTGGCTGAGGCCACCGCGTCGCACTTGTCGCTGACGATCGCCCGCGACAGCACCATGCCGGCGCAGCCGCCCAGGGCCTGGACGAAGCGCGCCACGATCAGGCTGTCGAGGTTGGGGGCGTAGGCGCAGGCCAGGGAGGCCACGGTGAACAAGCCGACCCCGAACAGTAGCGGGATGCGCCGGCCGAATCGGTCGGCCACTGGCCCATAGGCAAGCTGCCCCAGGGACAGGCCGAGGAAGTAGGCGGCCAGGGTCGCCTGCACATGCTTTTCGTCGGTGGCGAAGGCATGCGCCATGGCCGGGAAGGCGGGCAGATAGAAGTCGATCGCCAAAGGCCCGAACGCACTGAGGGCGCCGAGAATCAGCAAGGTTCGCAGGTTCATGGAGAATCCATAGCAGGCTAAGCAAGTCGTTTAGTCTACCTGCACTGGATCATCGGGCGTTGAAAACCTTTGCAATAATTGGCCTGTATTTCTGTAGCCGCGGGCTTGCCCAGGCAGCCCGCTTCTACAGAAATGCTTTAGCTGGACAATCCAGCCGTTCAGGCCACCTCGGCCTGATACCCCTCTTCACGAATCGCCGCCAGGATCTGATCCGCCGCCAGCGCACTGTCCACCCGCACCTGCTTCGCCGCCAGGTCCACTTCCACCCGCGCCGCGGCGTCCTGCTCCTGCACCGCACGGGTCACGCCTTTCACGCAATGGCCACAGGTCATGCCTTGTACATTGAACACTTGCATAGGGGTTGCCTCCTTGTGGGTTTTGTCTACTTTCAGCCTTGCCATCGGGGCAAGGTCAAGTTCCGCGTCAAACGGCCGGGCTGGAAATCCTTGCGCGGCTCGGCCAAGCTGCGCCTTTGACGATTTTGGCAAGCAGGAGATTCTTCATGATCAGGGCAGCAATGAGCCTAGTCGGACTGCTGGGCGCGCTGGCCGTGGTGCCACCGGCCAGCGCCGAAGGCAACTCGGACTACAGCGTGCTGATGATTTCCCGGGAACGCTTGGAAGTGGCCAGCAGTTGCGAGATCGGTATCTACCTCAACGATCAGTTGGCCGGCCGGCTGTTCCAGGAGCAATCGACCTCGTTCAACCTGCCACCGGGCCCGGTCGACGTACGCTTGCGCCTGCTCCCCGGGCAGATGCCCGGTTGCGCCCCGGGTATCGAAGACCAGCGCAGCACGCGCCTGACGTTGCAGGCGGGGCAGATCAAGAAGTACCGCATCGCCACAGGGCACAAGGGCCTGGAATTGAGGCAAGCCAACCTGGGCTATTGACCTTGCCCGCATGGCAAGGTTGATGCTGAAGGCCTATCCACGGAGGAGAGAGCCATGCCCGCATCCACCACCTTCGACCTGCCGATCAGCGGCATGACCTGCGCCAGTTGCGCAGGTCGGGTCGAGCGCGCCCTGCGCAAGGTCACCGGCACCGAACATGTCAGCGTCAACCTGGCCACCGAGCAGGCCCGGGTACAGGCGCCGGCCGACAGCCTGCCGGCATTGGTCGGCGCGGTGCGCGACGCCGGTTACAGCGTCCCCACCCGCACCCTCGAACTGCAGATCGGCGGCATGACCTGCGCCAGCTGCGCCGGCCGTGTCGAACGCGCCCTCGGCAAGCTGCCGGGGGTCGAGCAGGTCAGCGTCAACCTGGCCAGCGAACGCGCCCACCTCGAAGTTTTGCAGGCCGTCGATGACGGCGTGTTGATCGCCGCGGTGGAAAAGGCCGGTTACAGCGCCAGCCTGCCGCGCACCGCCGACGATGACCAGGCCCAAGCCCAACGCCGCCTGCGCAACGAACGCCTGGCGGTCGGCGCCGCCCTGCTGCTGGCCCTGCCATTGGTATTGCCGATGCTGGCGCAACCCTTCGGTGTGCACTGGATGCTGCCGGCCTGGGCGCAGTTCCTGCTGGCCACGCCGGTGCAGTTCATCCTCGGCGCACGCTTCTACGTCGCCGCCTGGAAGGCCGTGCGCGCCGGTGCCGGCAACATGGACCTGCTGGTCGCCCTGGGCACCAGCGCCGGCTACGGCCTGAGCCTGTACCAATGGGCCAACGCCCATGACGGCATGGAACCGCACCTGTATTTCGAAGCTTCGGCGGTGGTCATCGCCCTGGTGCTGCTGGGCAAGTACCTGGAAAGCCGCGCCAAGCGCCAGACCGCCAGCGCCATCCGGGCGCTGGAGGCGCTGCGCCCGGAACGGGCGGTGCGAGTCATCGAAGGGCGCGAGGAAGATGTGGCGATCAGTCAGCTGCGCCTGGGCGACCTGGTATTGGTCAAACCCGGCGAGCGCTTCCCGGTCGATGGTGAAGTACTCGAAGGCAGCAGCCATGCCGATGAGGCGTTGATCAGCGGTGAAAGCCTGCCTGTGCCCAAGGCGCCTGGCGACTCGGTAACCGGTGGGGCCATCAACGGCGAAGGCCGGCTGCTGGTAAAAACCCTGGCCCTGGGCACCGAGACCGTGCTCGCGCGCATCATCCGCCTGGTCGAGGACGCCCAGGCGGCCAAGGCGCCCATCCAGAAGCTGGTCGACCGGGTCAGCCAGGTGTTCGTGCCAGCAGTACTGGTGCTGGCGCTGATCACCCTGGTCGGCTGGTGGCTGGCCGGCGCGCCGCTGGAAACCGCCCTGATCAACGCCGTCGCCGTGCTGGTGATCGCCTGCCCATGCGCCCTCGGCCTGGCCACGCCCGCCGCGATCATGGCCGGCACCGGCGTCGCCGCCCGTCACGGCATCCTGATCAAGGACGCCGAAGCACTGGAGCGTGCCCATGCGGTGAACAGCGTGGTGTTCGACAAGACCGGCACGCTCACCTCGGGCAGCCCGCGCATCGTCCACAGCCAAGCCAGCAGCGGCGACAACGACGAGTTGCTGCGCCTGGCCGGCGCCCTGCAACGCGGCAGTGAGCACCCCTTGGCCAAAGCGGTACTCGACGCCTGCGCCGAACAAGGCCTGCACGTGCCACAGGTTGCTGACAGCCAGTCCCTCACCGGTCGCGGCATCGCCGGCCAGGTGGATGGCCGTGAACTGGCCCTGGGCAACCGTCGCCTGCTCGACGAAAACGGTCTGCCGCCGGGTGACCTGGCCGACAGTGCGCAGGCCTGGGAAGCCGAGGGCCGCACGCTGTCCTGGTTGATCGAACGCGGCCAGCACCCTCGCGTACTCGGCCTGTTCGCCTTCGGCGACAGCCTCAAGCCCGGCGCCGGCGCGGCCATCGACGCGCTGCATGCCCGTGGCATCAGCAGCCACCTGCTGACGGGCGACAACCGTGGCAGCGCCAAAGTGGTGGCCGACGCCCTGGGCATCGATGACGTGCATGCCGAAGTGCTGCCAGCGGACAAGGCGGCTACAGTCGCCGCGCTCAAGCAGCAAGGCGTGGTGGCCATGGTCGGCGACGGCATCAACGACGCCCCGGCACTGGCCGCCGCCGATATCGGCATCGCCATGGGCGGCGGCACCGACGTGGCCATGCAGGCCGCCGGCATCACCCTGATGCGCGGCGATCCGCGCCTGGTGCCCGCGGCATTGGACATCAGCCACAAGACCTATGCGAAGATCCGCCAGAACCTGTTCTGGGCCTTCATCTACAACCTGGTCGGCATCCCCCTGGCCGCACTTGGTTACCTCAACCCGGTACTGGCCGGCGCCGCCATGGCCCTGTCCAGCGTCAGCGTGGTCAGCAACGCCCTGTGGCTGAAAACCTGGAAACCCACCGCCATCGACCAGGAGGCGCCATGAACATCGGCCAGGCCGCCCGCCGTAGCGGGCTCAGCGCCAAGATGATCCGTTACTACGAGTCCATCGGTCTGTTGCGCCCCGCCACGCGCAGCGAAAGCGGCTATCGCCTGTACCAGCAGGAAGACCTGCACAGCCTTGCGTTCATCAAGCGCTCGCGGGACCTGGGCTTCTCCCTGGACGAAGTCGCCAAGCTGCTGACCCTGTGGCAGGACCGCCAGCGCGCCAGCGCCGACGTGAAGGCCCTGGCCATGCAGCATATCGACGCGCTGAACCAGCGCATCGAGGAACTGGTGAGCCTGCGCGACACCCTCGGTGAGCTGGTGGCCCACTGCCAGGGCGATGACCGCCCGGACTGCCCGATCCTCAAGGACCTGGCCAATGGCAGCGGCTGCTGTCACTGACGGTATCGCCTGTGGGAGCGGCAGTGCGTCGCTCCTGCGGACACCTTTTGGTATGCCATATTAGCCAACCCCGACCGATATCCCCTTCAATAGCCTTTTCACCCAATAAATACAGGCGTTCGCCTACATAAAACCCAGGCTTTGCCGATGCACTGTTACAGCCTCGTGCAACGACAAGAACAACTCTGGGAGCGTGGATGAACATCAAGCAGAAACTCACCTGGGCCTTCGCCATCATCGCCGGCCTGCCCATCGTCCTGGTCGCCACCCTGGTGGTGCTCAACCTGCGCGGCGAAGCCCGCGACGATTTCCTCGACAACAGCAGCCGGGAGATTCGCCAGGTCGGCAATGCCATGGACATCTTCTTCCAGGGCATCACCCAGAACGTCGACTACCTCGCCGCACAGCCCCTGGTGGCGGCCAGCGCTGACAACGTCAAGAAGCACATCAGCGCCGATGCCGCCAGCATCGCTCCCGGCGAGCAGGACAAGGCGCTGTTCGACCTGTTCAGCCGCCTGGCCCAGAGCCACCCGGACTACGCCTATGTGTCCTATGGCCTGAAGGACGGCGGCTACGCGTTCTGGCCGGGCGATCCGAAAATGGCCAACTATGACCCGCGTACTCGCCCCTGGTACCAGGCGGCCATGGCCAACCCCGGCAAAACCCTGCGCACCGCCCCCTACTACTGGGCCGGCGACGACGCCGTGCTGGTCAGCACCGTGCGCGCCGTGGCCAACACGCTGGGCAACCCGGGCGGCGTGGTCAACATCGATGTGTCGCTCAAGGGCCTTACCGAAATCGTCAAGCAGATCAAGCTGGGCGAGAGCGGCTACCTGATCCTCATGGAAAACAACGGCAACGTGATGGTCGACCCGCGCGACGCCAGCCACAACTTCAAGCAGCTCGCCAGCCTGGGCGACGGCTACGCCGAGCTGGCCAAGGCCGGCAAGGGCCTGGCCGAAGTGCAGTTGAACGGCGAGCGCTACATGGCCAACGTCTACCCCGACGAGAAACTCGGCTGGACCTTCATCGGCCTGATCCAGCAAGACGAAGTGATGCAGACCACCACCCGCCTTACCTGGCTGATCGGCGTCGTCGCGTTGATCCTGGCCGCCGTGTTCGCCGTGGTAGGCGCGGCGTTCGCCAAGCTCATCGTGCGCCCGATCAACAGCGTCACCAGCGGCCTGGAGGACATCGCCCAGGGCGAAGGCGACCTGACCCGCAACCTGGAGATCCGCGGCCGCGACGAAACCGCCCAGCTGGCCAGCTGGTTCAACCAGTTCCTCGGCGCCATCCGTAGCCTGATCCAGCACATCGGCGGTGCGGCGAGCAAGATCCTCAGCACCTCCAACAGCTCGACCCGCGTTTCCGGCGACATGGCCGAAGCGGCCGGGCGCCAGCGCGAAGCGGTGGACATGGTCTCCACGGCCTTCCATGAGATGGTCGCCACCGCCAACGAGGTGGCCCGTTCCTGCAGCCAGGCCGCGCAATCGGCCGACAGCGGCCAGCAGCAGGCCCGTGAAGGGCAGCAGCAGATCGACGCGGCGGTGCAGAGCGTCGATCGCCTGAGCCAGGAAATCGAGCAGTCGGCGCAGTCGATCCAGCAACTGGAGCGTGACAGCAATGCCATCCAGTCGATCCTCGGCACCATCCGCTCGATTGCCGAGCAGACCAACCTGCTGGCGCTCAACGCCGCCATCGAGGCCGCACGCGCCGGTGAGCAGGGCCGCGGCTTTGCCGTGGTCGCCGACGAAGTCCGCGCCCTGGCCAAGCGCACCGCCGACTCCACCGCCGAGATCGACGGCCTGCTGGGCAACCTGGCCAGCCGCACGGCCCAGGTGGCCGAACAGATGCACGCCAGCATCGAGGTCTCGCAGCAGTCGGTCAGCCGTATCGGCCTGGCCCGCGACAGCTTCGGCCAGATCCGCGAATCGGTGGACGTCATCCGCGACATGAACACCCAGATCGCCACCGCCGCCGAGGAGCAGCACCAGGTGGCCGAGGACATCAACCGCCACATCAGCCAGATCCATGGCGATGCCCAACTGGTGGCGGAACTGGCCCAGGCGGCGCGTCAGGACTCCGAGAGCCTTGCCGGGCTGTCCAACGAGCTGGATGCGCTGGTGCGCAGGTTCAAGACCTGAGTTGCCGGCGGTGGGCACGCGCGCTCTTGTAGATGCGCGGTTGCCCACCGACCGGCCTTTTACCTGCTACAGGCGAAGCTCCCCCGGCGTCGCCCCGAACAACTGCTTGAACGCGGCAATGTAGGCCGAGGTCGAGTCATAACCGCAGCCCAGCGCCGCCTGGGTGACGCTCTCCCCCGCCTCCAGCAGCGCCAGCGACGTCAACAGGCGCATGCGCTGGCGCCAGTTGCGAAAGCTCAGCCCCGTCTCGCGCTGGAACAGGCGCATCAGGGTCTTTTCCGACACCCCCAGTTGCACGGCCCACTGCTGCAAGGTCTGCACCTGGTCGGGCGCGGCGATCAGCCCGTTGCACAACGCCAGCAACCCCGGATGGCGCGGCAACGGCAGAGAGAAGCCTACCTGCGGCAGGGTGCGCAGTTGGTCCAGCAACACCGCCACCAGCCGCGCCTCGGCGCTGTCGCCCTCCGGATAGGCCACGGCGAAGGTGCAGAACTGCTTGATCAGCTCGCGCGCCAGCTGCGTGACCTCCAGCACCCGGCATTCGCTGGGCGACCATGGGCAGGCGTCGCTGCGCACATACAGGCTGCGCATCTCGGCCTGCATCGAGGTCACCACATCGTGCTCGGTGCCGGCCGGGATCCACACGCCCCATTGCGGCGGGGCGAAGTAGCTGCCGTCGCTGGTGTACACGCCAAGCACCCCGCTGATGGCGTAGGAGAACTGCACCCAGTCGTGGCGGTGGCGGGTGGTCCAGGATCCGGCACCGAGGCTCTCGGCGCGGGCATAGAGCGGCCTGGGCAAGTGGTCCAGCGTGGGGATGGGGCGCGGGCCGATAGTCGACATGATTGGGCCTGGTGTCTCGGGACGGACAAGGGTATCAGCCATCGCAGTCAACGCCGAACCTATCGCTCGATGATCGCCGTCACTCCCTGGCCGCCCGCCGCGCAGATGGAAATCAGGCCGCGCCCCTTGCCCCGCTCGCTGAGCAGCTTGGCCATGTTCGCCAGAATCCGCCCGCCCGTCGCGGCGAACGGGTGCCCTGCGGCCAGCGAGCTGCCCTTCACGTTCAGCCTGGTACGGTCAATCGCACCGAGCGGCGCATCGAGCCCCAGCCGTGTGCGGCAGTAGTCGGCATCTTCCCAGGCCTTGAGAGTGCACAGCACCTGGGCGGCAAAGGCTTCGTGGATTTCGTAGAAATCGAAGTCCTGCAAGGTCAGGCCGTTGCGTGCCAGCAGCCGTGGCACCGCGTACACCGGCGCCATTAGCAGGCCCTCCTGGCCATGGACGAAATCCACCGCCGCCGCCTCGCCGTCGACCAGGTAGGCCTGCACCTTGAGGCCATGTTCCTCGGCCCAGGCCTCGCTGCCGAGCAGTACCAGCGAGGCACCATCGGTCAGCGGCGTGGAGTTGCCTGGGGTGAGCGTGCCAAGGCCGCTGCGCTCGAACACCGGCTTGAGCTTGGCCAGCTGTTCCAGGGTGAGGTCGGCGCGCAGGTTGTTGTCGCGGGTCAGGCCCAGGTAGGGCGTGAGCAGGTCGTCGTGCCATCCCTCGCGATAGGACGCCGCCAGGTGCTGATGGCTGAGCAGCGCCAGCGCATCCTGATCGCCGCGCTCGATCTGCCAGGTCTGCGCCATGCGCTCGCAATGCTCGCCCATCGACAGCCCCGTGCGCGGCTCGCCGTTGCGCGGCAGCTCGGGCTTGAGCAGGCCCGGACGCAACTTGAGGAAAGGCTTGAGGCGCTCGCCAAGGCTCTTGCCACGGTTGGCCTGCAGCAGGATCTGGCGCAACCCTTCGCTCACCGCGATGGGGGCATCCGAGGTGGTGTCGACGCCGCCGGCGATGCCACTGTCGATCTGCCCCAGGGCGATCTTGTTGGCCACCAGCAACGCCGCCTCCAGCCCGGTGCCGCAGGCCTGCTGGATATCGTAGGCCGGCGTCTGCGGCGACAAGCGCGAGCCGAGCACGCACTCGCGGGTCAGGTTCATGTCCCGCGAATGCTTGAGCACCGCCCCCGCCGCGACCTCGCCCAGGCGCAGCCCATGCAGGCGGTAGCGCTCCACCAGGCCTTCAAGGGCGGCGGTGAGCATCGCCTGGTTGCTGGCCTTGGCGTAGGCGCCATTGGAGCGGGCGAAGGGAATCCGGTTGCCCCCCAGGATCGCGACCCGGCGAATTGACTGCATGCCTGTTCCTCCTGAAACAATTTGAGCCTTAAGACTAGGTTCTTTTCGGCTATTCGAACGACCCTGCCACAAAGTTGGTCCACACTTGCATGCTTGCCTTCAGGGAGAACCGTACATGAGCGACCGCTATCTGGGCTTTGCCAACTCCACCCTTGGCCGCAAACTGGTCGATGCCCTCGGCCTGCCGCGCCCGGTGCCGCTGGAGCGCTGGCAGGCCGGGCGCCTGCGCCCCATCGAGGGCGCGCTGGTGCTCGGTGGCGGCCCACTGACCAGCCAGGTCGCGGCAATCGCCCCACGCCTGACCGCCGATTGCTACGGCTTCGACGCCGAAGCGCTCGACGCCCCCGCCTGGGTCGCGGGCCTGGGGCCAAAAATCAAGGCCGTGGTGTTCGATGCCAGTCACTTGTCCGACAGCGATGCGCTCAAGCAGTTGCGCGAATTCTTCCAGCCCTTGCTGCGCAGCCTGGCCCCCAGCGCCCATGTGGTGATCCTGGGGCGCGCCCCGGAAAGCCTGGACGATGCGCAAGCCAGTGTCGCCCAACGCGCCCTGGAGGGTTTCAGCCGTTCGCTGGCCAAGGAGTTGCGCAACGGCGCCACGGCCAACCTCTTGTATGTCGGCGACGGCACCGAAGACCAGCTCGAAGGCGCGCTGCGCTTCTTTCTCTCGCCCAAGAGTGCGTTCGTTTCCGGGCAGGTCCTGCGCCTGTCGGCGTGCGCCGCCCAGGTCGAAGACTGGACTCGCCCGCTGGCCGGCCGTCACGCCCTGGTCACCGGTGCCGCGCGGGGTATCGGCGCGGCCATCGCCGAAACACTGGCCCGCGATGGCGCCGAGGTGACCTTGCTCGACGTGCCCCAGGCGCAGCGCGACCTCGACGCCCTCGCCGCGCGCCTGGGCGGCCGTGCTCTGGCCCTGGACATCTGCGCCGCCGATGCCGCCGCGCAGCTGCTCGAAGCCTTGCCGCAAGGCCTGGACATCGTGGTGCACAACGCCGGCATCACCCGCGACAAGACCCTTGCTAACATGACCCCGGAATACTGGGACGCGGTGCTGGCCGTCAACCTCAAGGCCCCGCAGGTGCTGACCCAGGCGCTGTTCGAGGGTGGCAAGCTGCAGCGCGACGCCCGTATCACCCTGCTCGCCTCGGTCAGCGGTATCGCCGGCAACCGCGGCCAGTCCAACTACGCGGCCAGCAAGGCCGGGCTGATCGGTTTCGCCCAGGCCTGGGCGCCGCGCCTGGCCGCACAGGGTGCCAGCATCAACGCGGTGGCGCCGGGCTTTATCGAGACGCACATGACCGCGGCCATGCCCATGGGCCTGCGCGAAGCCGGCCGGCGCCTGAGCTCGCTCGGCCAGGGCGGCTTGCCGCAGGATGTCGCCGAGGCCATCGCCTGGCTCAGCCAGCCAGGTTCCGGCGCGGTCAACGGCCAGGCCCTGCGGGTCTGCGGCCAGGCCTTGATGGGAGCCTGACCATGACCCGACCTTGGCACGACCTGCACAGCCCCGACTCACGCCTGAACCTCTACCTGCGCGCCCTCGGCAGACGCAAGATCCGTGGCAGCCAGTTGCCGGAGCCGGGCCTGCGCTGCTACCTGCGGGTCGATGCCGCCAACCTGGCGGCCTATCGCCGGCTCTGCCACTTCGCCGATGACGGCCGCCTGCCGGGCACCTACCCGCACATCATGGCCTTCAACCTGCAATTGCAGTTGCTCACCGGCGACGACTTCCCCTTCCCCCTGCTCGGGCTGGTGCACCTGCACAACAGCCTGCGGGTGCTGCGCCCACTGGGCGGCATCGATGGGTTGCGCTTCGCGGTGTACGCCGACAACCTGCAGCCCCACGAAAAGGGCGGCACCTTCGACCTGGTGACCGAGGCCGAGGACGGGCTCGGGCTGCTCTGGCGCGAGACCAGCCGCATGCTGGTGCGCGGCCTCAAGCTCGAGCAACAGGCCGCCAGCGCCACCGCGCAGGCACCCGCCGCATTGCCCGAGGCCACCCGCTGGTACGCCGACAGCGACATCGGCACGCGCTATGCCAGGGTCTGCGGCGACTACAACCCGATCCACCTGAGCCGCCTCAGCGCCCGGCTGTTCGGTTTCCCCAGAGCCATCGCCCACGGCATGTGGAGCAAGGCCATGGCACTGGCGGCGCTGCAGGGGCACCTGCCCAAAGCCGGTTATGAATTCGCGGTGGATTTCCACAAGCCGGTGCGACTGCCTTCGGAAGTCGTGCTGAGCGCCAGCGAGGCGGGGCCGACCGGCCAACTGCGCCTGGATGGCCACGGTGGGCTGGTGCACATGCTCGGCCGCTGGCGCGCGCTCTGATCGGGCTTGCTTTGCAAGGAACCTCGCCGGAAGCTATGCGCCACGAGGAGATCCCGATGAACCTGCAAGAACTGACCGAACGCCTGCACCGCATCCGCGACACCAACGACTGGCGGGGTTTCCACAGCCCGAAGAACCTGGCCATGGCCGCCAGCGTCGAAATGGCCGAGCTGGTGGAGATCTTCCAGTGGCTGAGCGAAGACCAGTCGCGCCAGCTGTCCGCCGACCAGCTTGCCCACGCCGGCCAGGAAGTGGGCGATATCGTCCTCTACCTGCTGCTGTTGTGCAGCGAGCTTGGCCTGGACATGAACGAGGTGGTGCGGGCCAAGCTCGCCGACAGCGAGAGGCGCTTCGCCAAATGAACGACCGTCATTTCGATGAGCTGGCCAGCCGCTTCGCCGAGAAGATCTATGGCGGCGCCAAAGGAGCGATCCGCCTGGCGGTGCTGCAGGCCGACCTGGCCGAAGCCTTGCCCGACCGCCCCTTGCGGGTACTCGACATCGGTGCCGGCCTGGGCCACATGGCCCTGTGGCTGGCCCAGCGTGGCCACCAACTGACCCTCGCCGAGCCCGCCGCGCCAATGCTCGACGGTGCCCGTGCGCGCTTCGCCGAGGCCGGCCAGCAGGCGACGTTCATCCAGGCGCCCTGGCAGGACCTGCTTGGCCAGCTCACCGAGCCCTACGACCTGGTGCTGTGCCACGCGGTGCTCGAATGGCTGGCCGAACCCGAAAGCATCCTGCCGGTGCTTCATCAGCTGACCGCGCCGGGCGGCTGGCTGTCGCTGGCCTTCTACAACCGCGACGCGCTGGTCTACCGCAACCTGCTCAAGGGGCATTTCCGCAAGCTGCGGCATAACCGCCTGGCCGGCGAGAAGCAGAGCCTGACGCCACAGAAACCACTTGATCCACGCGAGCTCAAGGCGCAACTTGAGCCCATGTGGCAGGTCGAAAGCGAAAGCGGCGTGCGGGTGTTCCACGACTACATGCCCAAGGAGTTCCAGGCCAAGGCCGAGCTGCTCGACCTGCTGGAGATGGAGCTGGCGCACCGTCGCCACCCCAGCTTCGCCGGCCTGGGTCGTTACCTGCACTGGATCTGCCGGCCCCACTGACCCGCCCGCCAGGAGGATACATGCCGTACCGTCTGCTCTGCCTGGCCCTGCTCCCCCTCGCCCTGGCCGCCTGCCAGGGCAGCAACCCCTATGTCGCCAGCGGCAAGCCGCTGCCACCGGCACCGCCGCAAGCCGCCGGTACCTTCGACGCCAGCGCCTACCCCACGCCACCGCGCGACTATGGCCGGTACCGCAGCTGGAGCTGGCGCAACAGCCAGCCCCCCGGCGGCCTGGCGAACGCCACGCCGGGCCAGTTGGCCGACGCGGTAAGCAGCGCCCTCGACCAGCACGGCCTGCGCCCGGCCCACAATGCTCCTGCCGACCTGCTGGTCAGCGCCGACGTGCGCCTGGAGCGGCGCCTGCGCCAAGTACGCGACTACGACTACGATCCCTATTACGGCCCCTACCCCTATGGCAGCGTCGGCTACGGCGGCTACCGCAATGGTTATGGCGCCTATGGCAGCGTGCCGATCGTGCGCACCTACCAGGTCGAAGTGATGGTGGTGCGCATCGACCTGTTCGATGCCCGCAACGGCCAGCCGGTGTGGAGCGCCAGCGCCGAAAGCGGCAGCGACAAGGACTCGCCGCGTGAACGCGAAAGCGCCCTGCGCGAGTCGGTGAGCAAGGCGATGAGCGGCTATCCTCCCAGCTGACCCTTTACGGAGAACCATCATGTTGCGCCGTCTCGTCCTTCTGTCCTTCGCCCTGCTGCTGGCGGCCTGTTCGAGCAACAACGTGCAGCAGGACTTCGATGCCAGCCGCGACTTCGCCGCCTACCGCAGTTGGGCCTGGCAGGAGCCGGCCCTGCAATACCGTCCGGACGATCCGCGGATCAAGAGCGACCTGACCGAGCAGCGCATCCGTCAGGCGGTCGCCGGGCAACTCGACCAGCGTGGCCTGCGCCCGGTCCAGGGCAGTGCCCGGGCCGATGTGAAGGTGCGCGCCTACCTGATCGTCGAGGACCGCCAGCAGCAGATCACCACCAACTATGGCGGCGCCTGGGGTGGTTATTGGGGCGGCTACTGGGGCGGGCCGATGTACAACGAGACCCGCAGCGTCGACTACAAGGTGGCGACCATCCAGGTCGACCTGTTCGACGGGCGTGACGGCAAGCTGGTGTGGCGTGGCAGCGCCGAACAGATCATGAACAACTACCCACCCAGCCCGCAGGAGCGCAACGCGGCGATCCAGAAGACCGTGACCCAGGTGCTGAGCAACTATCCGCCACATTGAGCCCCTGATCGCGGGGCAAACCCGCTGCCCCGCCCCCGCGATGCGCCGCTGGGGCGGGGCACTTCGATCAAGGCAACTTGCCATCACCTTGACTACACTCCTTGCACCGCCGCCACGCTGCCGGGCCCCAGGCCGGCAAAGGAGTGCCCGTGGTTCCCCGTTCCGTTGTGCGCCAACGCGGCGCGATCGGCCTGATGGCCGCGCTGACCATGGGCCTGGCCCTGGTGTTCATGCTCCTGACCGTCGACAGCGGCCGCCTCTACCTCGAACAACGCAAGCTGCAACGCATCGCCGACATGGCTGCGCTGGAAGCCGCCGAGCATGACGGCGCCTGCACCGGCAGCGGCCCGCAGGCATCCACCCTGGCCCGAACAGCCGCCACCCGCAACGGCCATTCGCCGCTCAACCCGTTGATCGCCAGCTGTGGCTACCTGCGCACCGGCAATGACAACCTGCGCACCTTCACTGCCGATAATCAGCGCAACGAGGCGATCAAGGTCGAGGTCAGCAATGTGGTGGTCACCAGCTTTGCCGGTGGCATCTACGCGCTGGTGCAGGGCGGTGCCATCGCCCGCACCACCACCCTGCGCGCCAGCGCGGTGGCCGCCAACCCTGGGCCGCCCCAGGCAATGCTGAGCATTCGCAGCACACTGCTGCAGGTCAGTTCGATGCAGTCGGCCATTCTCAACGCCCTGTTGAAGGCCATCGGCGCCAGCACCCAACTCACCGTGCTGGGCTGGCAAGGCATCGCCGATACCCAGCTCAACCTGCTCGATTACCTCGACGCACTGTCCACCGACCTGCACCTGAACCTGGGCGACTACCAGCAACTGCTGAACCTCCAGACCACCGCCGACAAGCTGCTGGACGTCGCCGTCAAGGTACTGCAGCAAAGCGGCGCCGCCGTGGAGGTGACCGGCAATCTGCTCAAACTCGCCGCGGACCTCAAAGGGCCGATCACCGTTGGACAATTACTCAACCTGCAGACCGGCACCGTCCAGGCCGGCCTGGACGCGAACGTGCAACTGCTGCAACTGGTCCAGGCCATGATTCAACTGGCGGCTAATCGGCAAGCGGTGAACGCCGAGATCCCCATCACCGTGCTGGGTCTGATCAACGGCCGCGTGTATCTGAAGGTGATCCAGCCCCCGCAGAACTCCGCCGTGGGCGACCCGCGCAGCGATGAGTTGCGCGTCCATACCGCGCAGATCCGCGCGCTGGTATCACTGGACCTGCCCCTGCTGACCGGCATCGCCGGGTTGCTCAATGCCGTGCTGGACCTGGCGGCGCCCTTGACCAACGTGCTCAACAACCTGCTCAGCCTGAACCTGCTGGGCACCGTGCAGTCGCTGACCTGCGCCCTGGGCATCCCGTGCAAGGTCAGCGACATCAAGCTGCTGGACAGCCAGGTGCACATCGACATCGGCATCGAAGTGGCCGAAGGCACCAGCCGCCTGCGCCCGGCACCACCCGACAACTACAGCTGCGCGCCCAAGAGCCTGACCACTCTCACCCAGCGCTCGGCGGCGAGGATCGCGATCGGCAAGTTCGACTCACCGGCCGAGTTCCTCAGCAATGGGCCTGACCTGGTGAAAGTGCAGGCCCTGCCGGTAATCGATATCGGCACCAATGTCTGCAGCCGCCTGCTGATCCTGCCGCCTTCCTGCGGTACACGCGTGCCCTATGCCGGCGGCGGTATCGGCCTGCGGGTGGACACCAAGCTGCTCGGCAGCAGCCCGACGGAAAAACCATTGGTCTTCGCCGGCGACCATGCCCCACGCACTATCGGCCAGGATCCGATGTTCCAGCCCATGGATAGCGACCAGGGCCAGGTGGTGGGCAGTCTGTCCGGCACGCTTGCGGGAGTACATCTGGAAGCCTACAGACCCACTGCCAACAGTGGCCTCGGCCAGGTGCTGGTGCTCACCGCCGGCCTGCTGGATGGGGTGAAGAACATCCTCGAGCCGATCATCAGGAACCTGCTCAGCCCGCTGCTCGATCCACTGGTCAACGGCTTGCTCAAGGTGCTGGGCATCGATCTGGCCAGCGCCGAGGTCGGCGCCAACCTCAGTTGCTCCAGCGGCCACGCTCAACTGGTGCAGTGAACCGGCAGCTCGATGCAGAAGCACGCGCCCCCGGGCGTATTGCTCACCGTCAGTTCGCCGCCCATCTGGCTGACGATGCCATGGCTGACCGATAGCCCCAGGCCGGTGCCGACACCAGCGGGCTTGGTGGTGAAAAAGGGTTCGAAGATCCGCTCATGAAGCCGCGCATCGATGCCGCCGGCATTGTCCTCCACCAGCAGCCACAGCCGCTCGCCATGCAGTGCCTGGCGCACGCGGATCCAGGGCTGCGCCACCTGCTGTTCCAGCAAGGCATCGCGGGCGTTGACCATGAGGTTGATCAGCACCTGCTCCAGCTGGTCCTGATGCCCGAGCACCTGTGGCATCGCCTCGGGCGATTCCAGCTGCAGCGCCACGCCCTTGCCGCGCAGGCCCTCCTCCAGCAATGCATGGGCGCCCTGTACCGCGCACCAGGCGGCGAAGCGCTCGCGCTCGACCGTCGAACGCCGGCCATACACGCGCATGTGCTCGACCAGCCGGGCCGCGCGCTCTACCTGCGCCTCGATGCGACGCAACTTGTCCTCCAGGTAGGCCGGATCGGCGGCGCCGTTCTCCAGGCGTTTGAGCGCATTGACCACCGCCATGCGCATCACGTTGAGCGGCTGGTTGATCTCGTGCAGCAGGCCGGTGGCCAACTCGCCGAGGGTAGCCATCTTGGCCCCCTGCAACAGCTGCTGCTGGCTGCGCCGCACCTCGGTGTTGTCACGGCCCACGGCCTGGACCTCGAGCAGGCGGCCTTCGCCGTCGAACATGCCGCGGTCGGCCCAGACCCACCAGGCATGCTCACGGCCAGGCAACTGCAGGCAGATCTCCGCGCTGCTCACCGGTTGCTCGGGCGTCAGTGCCCGCAGGCGCTGGATGAATCCCTCGCGCTGGTCGGCGGACAACCATTGCCCCAGGTCCGCGCCCTGCAACTGCTCGGGCGTGCAACCCAGGTAATCGGCCAGCGGGCGATTGCCGAACAGCACGCTGAGGTCCGGGCGATAGCGGCAGATCATCGCCGGCGAGTCCTCCACCAGCACCCGGTAGCGTTCCTCGCTCTGGCGCATGCGCTCGGCGGCCTCGGTGGCTTCGCTGACGTCCAGCCACAGGCCGACCACCTCCAGCGGCTGACCCAAGTCGTCACGCAGCAGGCGGGCCTCGTCGAGCATCCAGTGATAACCCCCCAGGTGGTCGCGCAGGCGATAGCGGCAACGCACCTGGCCATCGCGCAGCAGGCTGCGGGTGCGCTCCAGCCACAGCGGACGGTCGTCGGGGTGCACCGCCAGGCCCGGCTGGCGGGCGAATTCGCCGTCGGCCTCCCAACCCAGCAACGGCGCCAGGCTGGCACTGTAGAAATCGCTGTGCAGCGCGCCCTCGGCATAGCGTTGCACATAGATCACCGCGGGTGAGCGGGCAATCAGGTTCTCCAGCCGCGCCCGGGCCGCGCCAGCCTGTTGCTCCTGGGCCTTGAGGGCACTGATATCGAGCAGGAAACCGCGCAACTGGCCGCCCCGGCCCTGGCCGGCCCAATGGAACCAGCGCGGCGCCGCGAGCGGGTCACGGTCCAGCAGACGCACACCCAGGCTCAACGCCTGCCCGTCACGGGCCTGGTCCAGGGCCAGCTGCGCCGGTTCGCGGTCGGCCGGGTGCAGGCGGTCAAGCCACTGGGCCTGGCCGACCCGGCTGTCGAAACCAAGGGCTGCGGCCAGGGCCGGGTCCAACTGCAGGTCGCCGTGCGCCGGCCACTCCCACCACCCCGCGCCCAATTGCTGCTGCAGGTCGTCGAGGTGATGGGCCTGGTGCTGCAGTTGCTGGCGGCGATGCCGTACCAGCAGCGGCTCGGTCAAGCTGCGCACCAGGGCCATGGCCATGTCGACCGCAGGCACCTGGCGCGCCCCCGCGCACAACATCCAGGCCTCGGCCTCCAGCCCTTGCCGATAGGGCACCAGGAACAGCGAGGCGCCTCCGCACAGGGCGAGCAGATCAGGGTCGTCGCGCACCTCGATCAGGGTCTGGGCCGGCCACTGGTCCAGCCTGTCCCGCAACCGACGATCATCGGGCCAGGGCCAGGCATCATCGCTGCTGGCAAAGTGGCGCCAGCCGCCCGGCTCGCGCAGCACCAGGCGCAGCGCGGCGGCCTGCCAGTGTTCAGTCAGGCTACGCAACTGCTCGCGCACCGTCTGCGCCAGGCGCTCGGCGCCGCATTCGCGCAGGGCATGGCCGATCTCTCCGAGCAGCGGTCGCTGGCGATCCCAGCGCTGTTCGCGGAGCAGGTCGCCGATATCGAACAGTTGCAGCATCCAGCCCTGCTCGTGGCGTTGCAGCCAGCCACGGGTGTGCAGGGCGTGGCCCATGACCGTATGGAAATCCAGGTCCAGTGGCTGCCCCTGCCAGTCCGCGGGATGGCCTTCGAGCACCAGCCAGCTGTGTCGCTCAAGGTAGTCGTGCACCCGTGCGCCAGCCTGGCCGGGCAATGCCAGCAAGCTGCGCAGCGGGCCGGCCAGGCGCAGCACCCGCGCCTGGTCGTCGAGCCACAGTTGCAGGCCGACGGCGGGTGTCGCCTCGGGCGCCTGGGCAGGAGCCGGCGCGGCGAACCAGCGGTCGAACAGACCGCCACTCACAGTTGCAGGCTCGCCTGGGCCTGCAGCCGCGCGGGCAGCTTGGGCACATCACCGATCACCGGCAGCAGCAGGGTCGGCAAGACCCGATTGAGGCGTTCGCGGGGATAGTCGATCACCACCGTCAGCACCTTGTCCGTGCCCACGGTGACCCGGGTATCGGTGTTCACATTGAAGCCCAGCGCATTGGGCATCCACGCCAGTTGCTGGCCGATCACCTGGCGGGCCAGCCCCTGCACATCCAGCTCGTAGGTCTGGCTGCTCGGGTCCACGGCCACGCAACGGCGCACCGCTTCGCTGCTGGCCTGGTTGAACGACTGCAGCATGAGCATTGGCAAGGCGTAGCTGACCAGGCCGTAGAACACCGCGAAAAACACCATGAATACCGCGACAAACTCGATGGCAGCCGCGCCTTTTTGTTGTCCCGCCGGGCCTGCTTTCATGTTCGCGTCTACCCTGACTGTGAGACCTGTCTGAAAGCATAGAACCGTTCAACGAATAGGGATGGCAATTTGCCAATGCAAAGCATTGTTCTCCTGCTGTGGCTTGCCTTGTGCACCGAACAAGATGTCCGTGAACGACAAATCTCCAACGCCCTGACCCTGGGCGTCGCGGCGTGCGCCCTGGCCTGGCTGTTCGCCACCGGACGCAGCTGGATCGGCGCCGACGCCAGCGAGGCCGGCTGGGGCCTGGCCATCGTCATGCTGCTGACCCTGCCCGGCTACATGCTCGGCCGCTTCGGCGCCGGCGACGTGAAACTGATGGGCGCCCTGGCGCTGGCCACCAGCCCGCAGTACGTGCTCGGTACCTTCATCGGCGCCGGGGTCACCGTCCTGGCCTGGATGTTCGGCCGCCGGCGCCTGTGGACCCTGCTCAACCCCAAGGTGAAGAAGCGCCTGCAGGCGCTGGCCGAACAGGTCGGCGACAAGCAGCCCTTTGCCCCCTACGTGCTCGCTGGCTTCCTGCTGACAGCGGTATGGATCCAATAAACGACCGAAGGGTCGGATTCTGGAGTAGGACCGATGTACATAACGGCAAAGTGCGACTACTTTTCTAACTGCCAGAGCGTCTGGCCCGGGAGCAGGGCCGATACAACAGGGAGTTGATCGTGAACAAACCCGTCAGTGAGGTGAAAGTGCTGGTGGTCGACGACCAGCCAGTGATCGTCGAAGAGTTGTGCGAATTCCTCGAAAGCGAGGGCTACCGTTGTGTCCCCGCCCACTCCACCGCCCAGGGCATCGACTGCTTCAAGGCGGACGAAACCATCGGCCTGATCCTGTGTGACCTGCACATGCCCGAACGCGATGGCATCGAACTGGTGCGCACGTTGAAGCAGCTCGCCGGGCCGCAGCGTATGTTCGAGGCGATCATGTTGACCGGCCGCGCCGACAAGCAGGACGTGATCCGCGCCCTGCGCGAGGGCTTTGCGGACTACTACCAGAAACCCATGGACCTGGAAGAGTTGCTCGAAGGCGTGCGCCGGCAGGAAGCCGCGCTGCTGGAGCGGCGGCGCAACTTCCGCGAACTGGGCAGCCTCAACCAACGCCTGCAGGAGCTGGCCGAGTCCATCGACGACCTCTACCAGGACCTGGAGAAAGCCCGGGGCCAAGGCGCCCATCGGCGCGCCGGCGATAGCGAGGAAGGCGAGCCGGAGCTGCCGGCGGCGTTCGAGAAGCTGTCACCGCGGCAACTGGAAGTCGCCCGGCTGGTGAGCAAGGGCAAGACCAACTACCAGATCGCCTGCGAACTGGGCATCACCGAAAACACGGTGAAGCTGTACGTGTCCCAGGTGCTGCGCCTGACCCACATGCACAACCGCACGCAACTGGCGCTGGCGCTGACCCCACGCTCCTCGCCAGTGCATCAGCGCTTTACCACCCATTGAATGTCTTGATTCTGATCGCGGGGCCAGGCCGCGATCAGGCACTCAATTGTTCGACGAACTGATCTTGGTCCAGCGGTAGAAATCCGGGATCGGATACTTGTAGCTGTCCAGCCAGCGCTGCATGGCCTGGTCGCGCTCCTTGTCGGTCTGCACCTGGCGCACGCTGGAGGCCTGGCGGTTGCTCGCCTGCACCTTCAACAGGGCTTCGGTGGCGGTCTGCGGGCGCGGCTGGCGCGGCGGGTCCTCGGCCAGCGCCGACAGTGGCGCGGCCAGGCAGGCGAGGACGATCCAGGGCTTGAACATGTTCACCTCCGCTCAGTTGATGGCCGCGGCCGGGGATTCAGTGGCGGCCAGCGGGCCACGCCCGTTGGCAAGAATGCGCTGCGCCCGGGCCTGGGCCTCGGCGAACTGCTCGGGCTTCAGGTGCAGGCGATTGACCAGGTCCTCCGCCTGGCGCCAGTTGTCCTGCACCAGCGACAGGGTCACCAGGTTGACGGCCGGCAGCGGGTTATCGTCCTTGAGCTCGATGGCGGTCAGAAACTCGAAACGCGCCTGTTCGTGATTGCCCAGGTTCATCTGCACCACGCCCAGGTCGTTGCGCACCTTCTCGTCGGTGGGCGCCAGCCGCGCCGCCCGTTGCAGGTTGCGCAGGGCCTGGGTGTCGTCGCCACGGGCCGAGGCCAGTTGCCCCAGGCCGTGCTCGCCTTCGGCGGCCAGGCAGCCGCCGAGCAGGCTGCGGTAAAGCGGTTCGGCCTCGGGGCGCCCGAGCAGGCGCAGCACCTTGGCCTTGCGCAGACGCACCTGCTCGAGCTGGTCGGGCAACTGCTCCAGGTGGGCCAGCCCGGCGTGCGGTCGGCCTTCGCTGATCATCTGGTCGGCCATGTCCAGGCTCAACTGCTGGTCGGCGTCGGGCTTGCCACAGGTACCGCCGCCCAGCAGGCGCGCCAGGCCTTCGGGGGGCTGCCCGGCGCAGCCGCCGAGCAGCAGCAGGCTGATGAACGTCAGGATGGCTTTCATTGCGCGTCTCCCCTATCAATGCCCGAATGTTCCGGCGCTCATGAGCCCAAGGCCCGCGCCAGGGCGGAAAACCCCGGCCCGGCCAGGACGATGAGCAGGGCCGGGAACAGAAACACCATCATCACCGCCGACATCTTCGCCGACATCTTCGACACTCTCTCCTGCAGGCCGGTCAGGCGGCGGTCGTCGAGCAGTTCCTTGAGTGCCAGAAGCGACTTCATCGAGCCACTGCCCTGCACCAGCAGTTGCTGGAGGATGACGCAGGTGTCGATGAACTCGTCCACCGCCAGCAGGCGCGCGGTCTTTTCCAGCTCCGGGCCCAGGGCCAGGCCGGAATCGACCCGCTGCAACACCAGGCGCAACTCGTCGCTGATGTTCGGCACCAGGCTGCGGCCTTCCAGGGCCAGCACGCGCAGGGCCTGCTCCACCGCCAGCCCGGTTTCGAAGAGGATGCGCAGCAACGGGATGAGCAGGCTCACCTCCTCGGCGATTCGCCGCTGGCGCCGGGCCGCCGCCACGACCAGCAGGCGCTTGGGCAACAGGTAGCCCGCGCCCAGCGCACAAAGCAACAGCACTCCCCAGTGCCCACGGTTTTCCCCGGGCAGGCCATGGGCCAACAGCAGCGCCATGCCCACTGCCAGCACCGGCAAGCCCAATTGCACGGCGGCGAACAGTGCGCGTTGCCGGCTGCGTCGCCAGCCCAGGCGGTCGAGCAGCGCCTGGGTCTCGCCGTCCAGCCGTTGCAGGCGCCGCCCCCACGGGCTGCTGCCCAGCCACTGCAACCAGTCGCCGAGGCGCTCGTCGCGGTCCAGCCGCCCCTGCAGTCGCCGCGCCACGCGCTGGCGAGCGCGCCACTGGCCGATGGCCTGCGCGGCCAGCAGGGCGAACGCGGCGAACAGGCACAGGGCGCTGAGCATCAGGGCCATGGTCACAGGCTCCTCATCATGCGCCACAGCACCAGGCAGCCGACCGCCTGCATGACAAAGGCGAACAGCAGCATCATCTGGCCGCTGGCGTCACGCCACATGGCCAGCAGGTAGGTGGGGTTGGCGAACAGGAAGTAGCCGACCATCACCAACGGCAGCGCGCCGAGGATCCACGCGGTGATGCGGGTCTCGCCGGTCATGGCGCGCAGTTGCCGGTCGCCCTGCTCGTGTTCGCGGATCAGCTTGATCAGGTTCTCCATCAGTTCGCTGGCGTTGCCGCCGTGGCGCTGGTTGATGCGCAATCCCAGGGCGAACATGCGCAGCTCGGCCTGGCCGTAGAGTTCGGCGAATTCGCTGACGGCATCCTCCAGCGGCACACCGAGCTGCACGTTGCGCCGCACCCGCAACATTGCCGAGCGCAACGGCTCGCGGGTGCTGTCGACGCCGCCGAGCACCGCCTCGTTGAGGGTGCGTCCGGCCTTGAGGCTGCGCACGCTGTAGTCGAGCAGACCGGGCAATTGCTGGACGATCTGCTGCAGGCGACGCCGACAGCGCCAACTCAGATACAGGTGGCCGAGCAAAGGGAGGCCCGCCAGCACCATCAGCGCCGCCACCCAGCCGGCCAGCAGGCCGGCGAGCAGGGCCAGCGCCAGCCAGCCCAGCAGCCAGGGGCGCGGGGAAAAATCGGCATGGGCAAGGCCGGCACGCTGCAGCAACGGGTCGAGCCAGTCACGCCGGGCCGTACCGCTGCGCACGACACGGTAGGCCCGGCCCAGGCGTTCGAGGATGCGTTCCTCGCCGCGCTTGTACAGGCCGAGACGCCAGAGCAGCAAGGCCATGCCCAGGCACAGGGGCGACAGCGCCAGCAGCAGCGGGCCCATCACAGCACCCCTTCGTGGCGCAGCTTGCCGCCGGCGGGGTTCGGCGCCTCGCGCAGAAAGCCCTCGCCACTGCGCCGGTCCAGGCGGAACAAGGTGTTGGTGACATACACGTCGTCACGCACCCCGACCACCTCGAGCACCTCGCTGACGCAGCGCCGACCATCGGCCAGGCGGGTCAGCTGGATCACCACGTCCAGCGCGGCGCAGATCATCTGCCGCAGGGTCTTCTCGGCAATCTGCCGCCCCGTCAGGCCGACCAGGGTCTCCAGGCGCAGCAGGGCGTCCTGGGCGGTGTTGGCGTGCACCGTGCTCATCGAACCGTCGTGGCCAGTGTTCATCGCGGTCATCACGTCGAGCACTTCGGCGCCGCGGATCTCGCCGAGGATGATGCGGTCGGGGCGCATGCGCAGGGCATTGCGGATCAGCTCGCTGGCCTTGATCTCGCCGTGGCCCTCGGCATTCGGCGGGCGGGTTTCCAGGCGCACCACGTGCGGGTGGTGCAGCTGCAGTTCGGCCACGTCCTCGATGGTCACCAGGCGCTCCTGGGGCGCGATCATCTGGCTGAGGATGTTGAGCAGGGTGGTCTTGCCGGTGCCGGTGCCGCCACTGACCAGGATGTTGCAGCGCCGGCCCACGGCGCGTTCGAGAAAATCGTAGATGGGCTGGTCGATGGCCCGGGTGGCCAGCAGGTCGGCGCTCTTGAGCATGTCCTGGCGGAACTTGCGGATCGACAGGCACGGCCCGTCCAGGGCCACCGGCGGGATGATCGCGTTGACCCGGCTGCCATCGGGCATGCGCGCATCGACCATCGGCGACGACTCGTCCAGGCGCCGACCAAGGGGCGCGAGGATGCGCTGCATGACCCGCTCGACATGGTGCGCGTCGATGAAGCGCAGGTCGGTCTGCTGCAGCAGGCCGGAGCGTTCGACGAACACCCGGTACGGGCCGTTGACCAGGATCTCGGTGACGCTCGGGTCGCGCAGCAGCACCTCCAACGGTCCATAACCGGTGAGCTCGTCGACGATCTCCTCGGCCAGGCGCTCCATCTCGTAGCGCGACAGGGCCAGGCGCAGGCGCGCGACATAATCGCCCACCTGCTCGAGGACAAACTGCGCCAGCACCGGCCGCGCGCCCTCCAGCAGGTTGCGGCCGCTGTCCTCGATGGCATCGATCACGTGCCGGTGCAGGGCGCGCTTGAGCGCCTGCGGGTCACTGGCCGCGTGACGGGGCCCGCCAAAGGGTTCTTCGCTGATCATCGGTTGCCCCACAGCCGGCGCAGCCAGGTCTGGCCCGGCGGCGAAAGGTTCTCCGAGCGCCGCGCCAGGCGCTCGCCCAGACCGCGCAGGGCCTGGGTAAGGCTTTCACGCGGGGCCAGTTCGAACAGGCTCAGGCCCTGGTTCTTGGCGTTCAGGCGCACTTCCGGGCTGTACGGCATGACCTTGAGCAAGGGCAGCCCGTAGCGCTTGGCCAGGGCCTCGGCATCCGGCGCAACCTGGCGCAGGTAGCGGTCCACCAGCAGGCTGGCGTGCTCGAGCTTGATGCCACGGTCGCGCCACTGCTCGAGCACGTCGAGGTTGCGCCGGCAGTCGAGGATGTTCTGGTCGGTGTAGACGATCAACTTGTCGCAGTGGCTGACCAGGGTCCGCAGCGCCTCGCTGTCGGCCTGCCCGGTGAGGTTCACGACGATGTGCTGGAAGTGCTGGCGCAGGGCGCCGAGGAGCATGTGCAGCTCGGCGGCGCTGGACTGTTGCAGGGCCTCGTCGCTGTCGGCATAGGCGAGGATGCGCAGGCCGCCCTTGTCGCGGGTGAAGGCGCTGTCGATCAGGGTGGCGTCGAGCCGGCGCAGGTGGCGCAGGGCATCGCCGAAATGGAACGACGCCTCCAGGCCAAGCAAAGCCAGGCTGTCGCCACGGGGCAGGCCGAGGTCGAGCAGCAGGGTCTGCTGCCCGCTCTCCTGTACCACCCGCGCCAGGTGGGTGGTGAGCAGCGCGCCGTCGGCGCCGCGCTGGGCGCCATAGAGCACGGTGAGCCCGCCCAGGCTGGGGTTGCTGGTGGCCGTCGGCAAGCGTTTGCCCAGGCGCCGCACCAGCCCCGCCACCTCGCTGGCGCGCGAGCCGTAGGCGACGAAGTCACGGGCGCCGGCGCGCATGGCGTGCAGCACCAGCTGGTTATCCATACCGTCGCCGAGGGCGACGATGGCCAGCATCGGCTTGGCTTCCAGCAGGCCCTCGATCAACGCGCACTGGCCAATCAGCTGTTCGCGGTCCAGGCCGATGAACACCAGGTTGCTGAAGGTCATGTCGACCAGCGCCAGCAACTCATCAAGGTTCGCACTGCTGGCGCCGATCACCTGCCCAAGCGGCGCCAACGCGCCCTGCAGCCAGTGCAGGTCTTCGTCGTTGCGGGTCAGGGCCAGGTAGGTCTGGTTCAGGCTTTCGCTCATTGGGACAACCCGCCACGGCCTTCGAAGTTGCCGTTTTCCATGAAGAACAGGCGGCCCCAGCTGGGGTCGTAGGTGCGCAGCGCCTCGCCCGGCAGCTCCGGCAGGCGCGCATTGACGGCCAACGGCTGGACCAGGTGCGGGGTGACGATCATCAGCAGCTCGGTCTCTTCGCGGTTGAGTGCCGACTGGCGGAAGAACGCGCCGATGATCGGCAGGTTGCCCAGGCCCGGCATCTTGTCCACGGCCGAACGCACGTTGCTGCTGATCAGCCCGCTGATGATGAAGCTCTCGCCATCGGCCAGCGAAATGCTGGTGTCGGTGCGGCGCACGCTCAGGCCCGGCACCTGGGTACCGGCAATGACCACCGCGTTGTTGTAGTCGAGCTCGCTGACCTCGGGCGCCACCTTGAGGGTGATGCGGTTGCGGCTGACCACGGTCGGGGTCAGCGCCAGCCGCACGCCGAACTCCTTGTACTCGATCGACACGTTGTCGCTGCCGCTGCTGGGCACCGGTATGGGGATCTCGCCACCGGCCAGGAAGCTCGCGGTCAGGCCGCTGAGCACGGTCAGGCTGGGGCGGGCCAGGGTGTAGGCGAAGCCGCTGTTCTCCAAGGCGTTGATCATCGCCAGGAAGCGGCTGCTGCCGCCGCCCCAGACGATGTTGAAGACGTCGTTGTCGAGCGGGATGCCGGGCCGCACATCGGCGTAGGTCACCGGGTTGGTGCCGGTGGCGACGCCCGGCACGTAGCCGGGGCGCACCACGGTGTTGGGCACGGTATTGGGCGAGCCGATCAGGCTGTTGTTCGAGCCCTTGAAGAACAACCGCGCGCCGGCCTCCTTGTATTTCAGGCGGCGCACTTCAACGAAGCGAATATCGGCCTGCACCTGCACGGGCAGGTCCTCCTGGGCCGTGGGCAGTTGCGCGGCCTCTGCCATGTCGGCGCTGGCCCGGCCCTTGACGAACAGCATGGCCCGATGCGGCTGGGCAGCGCAGTCGGTCCACAGCATGAGGCTGGTGGTGCCCTGCCCCACTGCCGTGAGCAGCACGGCCCGCGCGCCGCTGGGCTGGACATCGGCCACCTTGGGCTCGCCGACCGCCGCCCGAGTGATGGCCACCGGCAGGCGCAGTTCCTGCTGCAGACCCTGGTCCATCTCGATGACCGAGGGCAGTTGGCCGAAGGCCGCGCAACCCTTCGCGGCCGCCTGCGCCGTCGGTGCGAGCAGGGTCAGGGCCAGCAGCGTCGGGGCCAGCCAGTTGCCTCGTGGAGTAACACGCAAAGAACTACGCATGGATCGCATCCTTGCCGGTTCAGGGAGTCTTGTTGTTGTCGCCGTTCTGCGCGCCGCGGATAATCTGCATGGTCGGCGCGCCAGCCGCCGCGGCCGCCGCCTGGCTGGCCAGGGGCACCTGGGACAGCTGGCTGAAGCGATAGAGGTTGCGGTTGGCCGTTTCCACCTGCGCACTGGCGTCCTGGCCGGACCAGTACCCCGCCAGCAGCGGTTCGTCGGCACTGCGCACTGCCAGGCGCAGGGTGCCGGCCTGGGCCGCCAGCATCAGCCGGCTGGCCAGGGCCTCGGGCACCGCCAGCCCCACGGTGCGCGCCGGATTGCCACCGATGGTCTGCTGGTCTCGCCGGGCCTTGAGCTCTTCGGCGGTCTGGGCCGGGCGCCCATCGTTGGCCAGGCCCGTCTGCTGGTCGACACTCAGCACACGCAAGGCCGGCAGCACTACCTGGGCTGAAGATTGCGGGTTGTTGTTTTCTTCACGCAGGAACAGCAGCACGTCGACATAATCGCCTGGGCGCAGTTGCCCGGCGGCACCGATCACATCGTCGATGGCCACAGCGACCGCCCGTTCGTGGGCGCGAATCATCCGCGCCAGGGGGCCGCCGGCCTGGAAGCTCGACTCGTCCAGCCAACTGCCCGCAGCAAGGGGGCGGGTGCTGCTGCGCCCGAGCACTTGGTCAAGTTGCTGGAAAGCACCAGCCGGCACCACCTGCAGGCGCTCGAGGAGCACATCCTCTTCGCTCAAGGGCGTGTTGGCCGCGACCGCCCTGCGCAGGACCACGATGGGCGAGCGTGGGGGTTCCGGGGGCGCGGCGGGTACGGCAGCGGCCGGGATGGCGGCCTCGCTGGGTGGGGTGAGAGGGGCCGGCGCAGGCTCGGGCGGACGGCTAAGACGAAGGCCCCAGTACCCCGCGAGCAGGGCCGCGAGCAGGAACAGGCCGGCGAGGATCATGGTCAGGCGACTGCTCATCTGCGCTCTCCCTTACGCCCGGGACCAATGATGGCAAAAAGTAACTATTTCGCTATTGGACGGTAGCTGAGGCGCAATCTTTCGCCATTACCTGCGCTGGTTTTTTCGAGCCACGAAATTGACGCGCCGACAAAACAAAAACTTAGCGCCGCCAATTCCAACCAATACTTTTGGATTAATGCTTTTTTACATTTGCAGGCCGCCACGGCTTGGCGATGCTCTGATGGCAAAGGGGTATCACTTATCAAGCCCCTCCGACCGGCGCCCATCGAGCGCAAGGAGACATGCCATGCTGCTGCAACAGATCCTCCTCCACGTGAAGACCTTCCTCGTGCGCAAGGACGGCGCCTCGGGTATCGAATACGCAGTGATCGCGGCCATGGTCGCAGTGGTGCTGGCTGGCTTCGTCACGCCCATCTCCACCGAAGTGTCAGAGATCATGACCAAGATTCAGACCGCGATCACACAGTGACCGCACCGCGCCAGCCAGACCAGCAGTCCATCCGCGTGGAGCCCGAGCATGCCGACCTCTTCCTTGCGTCAACAGATCCTGCTGGTGGACGACGAGGAGGAGGCCTTGCTGGAGCTGGCCGAGCTGCTGGAAAACGAAGGTTTCTGTTGTCACACCGCCACTTCGGTCAGGTCTGCCTTGCAACAGCTGACCCGCCATCCCGATGTGGCCCTGGTGATCACCGACCTGCGCATGCCCGAGGAGAGCGGCCTGGGCCTGGTCCAGCGCCTACGTGACCACACCGCCCGCCAGCACTTGCCGGTAATCGTCATGTCCGGGCATGCCGACATGGACGACGTCAGCGACCTGTTGCGGCTGCAGGTACTCGACCTGTTTCGCAAGCCGATCTATCACGCCCGCTTGCTCGAGACGCTGGAGAACCTGTTTCCCAAACCGTTGATGCAGGCGGTGAAATAACGCCGGAGTCGACACCGTACAACGCCCTTACAGAAGGCGCCGCTGACGCGGCGCATCGCCGGCTTGCCGGCGATGAGGGGCACGGCCCCCTTACAATTGATAACTGAAACTCAGGTTCAGCCGTGGCCGCCGGTTGAAGCTGTCCAGCGCCATGTCCGACATCGGCTTGGCCACCTCCACCGCGATGTTGTAGTAGCGCATATCGCCAAAGCGCAGCCCCAGCGCCGCCGACGACATCTTCGAGTCGCGCACCTCCAGCGCGTTGAACCAGGCCCGCGCGGTGTCGAGCGCCACGTATGGCTGCACGACCTTGAGCCAGCCAGCGTCGCGCCGGAAGCTGTAGTTGAGCTCGTAGGCCAACCCCCAGCCCTTGTCACCGGAGCCCTGGTCGCTGGGGTAGCCGCGCCCGAAGTTCTGCCCGCCGAACACCGCCCGCTCGCTGTCGGGCAGGCTGTCGTTGCTCCAGTAGGCCGCCGCCGATGCCACGCCCTGCCAGTTGTCGCTGAAGTTGTCGCTTTGCACGCCCGAGACCCGCAGGCGCAGGAAGTCCAGGTCGTAGTCGGCATTGGTGTTGGCGCCAAGGCGGTCGAGCCCCTGATAGACCCCGGCACTGAGGATACGCAGGCGGCGCGCATCAGCCTTGCGCCAGTCGCCTTCGAAGGACAGCGCGCGGATATCGGTCTCGCTGTCCAGGCGCAGGGGGAAACCCACCACCTGGTAGTCGATGCGGTCGTTGACCACGTAAAAGCGCCCGACCACCTCCAGCCATTCACTGGGCGAGGCGATCAGCGATTGGCTGATGCCCACCGAGTAGCGTTCGTTCTCGCGGTGCTGGGTCAGGTCGATGCCGTTGTCCAGACGAATGCGCGCCTTGGGATCGCTGCGGTAGCGCGAAGCCGACAACAGCAGTTTCGAGCCCTCGGCATCGAGGAACTGGCTGTAGTCGAGGCGGTAGTAGTGCTCCTTGTCCTCGCCAGGCGGTACCAGCACGCTGGCGCTCAACTGTTCGGCAAAGCGGGTCTGCGCGTTGCTGCTGGCGCCCAGCAGTGCCTGCAGGTCGTCGCGGCTGCCGTCGTTGAGGCTCAAGGTGGTGGTGACCGGCTTGCGCGACACCTGGGCGAGCAGGCGGGTCGCGCCGTCGGTGGTCGCCGGTGGCGGCACCTGGGCCTGGAACGTCACCCCGGGGATGCGCCCGGCCAGGCTGGTATAGCGCTCGAAGCTTTCGCGGGTCAGCGGACGCTCGGCCTTGAGCCGGTCCAGCAGTTGCACCAGGTAGGCCCGCGCCGCGCCAATGTCGCCCTCGATGTGATAGTCGTGGATGTAGCCTTCCACCAGCACCACCCGCACCCGGCCATCGGCGAAGTCCTGGGGCGGCAGGTAGGCGTATGACAGCAGGTAACCGTCCTGCTGGTAGCGTTGGGTCAGGCGGCGGGTGATCTCGATCAACTCGGCGAGCGTGACCTCGCGCCCGATCACCGGCTGGAAATGCTCGCGCAGGTCGCTCAGGGGGTAGACGGTGCCGCCTTCGAAACGCACCTTGCGCACCGCCACCCGGGTGTTCATCAGCAACGGTGGTTGCCGCGTGGTGTCCACGCTGGGCACGCGCAAGCCGGGCTGGTCGGGCCGGTAGGCATCCACCGGCAGGTTGGGCGTGGGCAGGCGGCGTTCGGTCTCGTTGCTGTTGAGGAAGCTCGGCAGGGGTTCGCCCCGGGCCAGGCAGGCTGCGGACAGGCCCAGCATCGTCAGCAGCAATCGGCGCATTCGGACACTCCATGATCCACGAGTTGCGGGGTGACCGACCGGCGAACGGCGCGCCGGTCGGTCTCACTCACCTTGAGCGTAGCCCGTGGCGTCAGCGCTGCCCGCCTGCCAGAGCCCCTGACACACCATTGAGCGCACCACCAAGACCACCGGCGGGCGCGCCGCCGTTGACCAAGGTGCCCGCCTGGCCGAGCGTTGTACCGACTGCGGTCACCGTCGCGCCAACCTGGCTGACAACCGGGTTGCCTGTGGTACCGGCCAGCTGCGTGCCGGCAGAGCCCACCGCGCTACCGACCTGGTTCAGCAGCCCCGCCACGGGGGCGCCGACGCCGGTGCTGGCGCCAACTTGCTGGGTGACGCTGGAGACACCAGTGACCACCGGGTTGAGGCCGCTGCCCACCTGTTGGGTCAGCGCCGCGACCGGCGCCCCGGCAGCGCTGTTGGCCACGCCGTTGCCACCGAGCACAGTGCCCAGGCTGGCGACGGTATTGCCCGTCTGCACCGAAGTGCCGCCAATACCACTCACGGTCGGGCTGGTAGTGCTCGCCGTCAGCCCATTGCCTGCACCGGCCACCACGCCGCCGACGGTTTCCAGCAGGCCGCTGCGTGGGCCGCCGGTGACAGGGGCCAGCCCGCTCGCCGTGCTGACCGTGGTACCGGTATTGGCCACCGCCTGACCGAGCGTGTTGCTCAAGGGGGTGCCGTTGCCGGCCCCGGCCAGTTGCTGGCCGGCCTGGTTCAAGGCACCACCGGTCTGGTTCAGCGCCTGGTTCAGCGGCCCGGCGAGCCCGGTCTGCCGCGTGGCATTGGCCGCCGTGTTTTCCACCAGCGAGACCACCGGCACCAAGGCATCGCTCACGCCTTGGGTCGCCCCGGCGAGCGGGCCGCTGGTGCCGACCGGCGACAGGGTGTCGCCGAGCATGGTCACCGCCTGGCCGACCCGGTCGACGCCTTGACCGGCCCCGGCAACCAGTTGGTTGACCACCGGCACCTGCTCGACCGGCCCGTTGGTGGCCAGCCCGGCCACGCCCTGGCCAAGGCCGGAGACGCCGCCGCCCAGGTCGGCGGTGGCCGCACCGACCACGCCGACCGTGGTGCCCACGGCATTGTTGCCGGTACCCAATTGCCCCAGGCCCTCGCTCAGGCCACCGCCGACGCTGTTCACGGCGTTGCCGGCGGAGGACACCAGCGTGCCCACGCCACCGCTCAACGAGGTATTGCCGGCAATGGGCAGCGCACCGATCACCTGGCCGAGATTGCTCACGCCGTCACCGACCCCGGACACAGTATTGCCCAATTGATCGACCACCTGGCCGGTGACCAGCGCGGTGGGTGTGCTACCACCGCCCGTGCCGCCGTCACCGCCACCAGGCGTGCTGCCGCCGCCAGTGCCTCCACCGCCGCCGCCGCCACCGGTACCGGCGCTGCCATCACCCGGGGACGTGGTGCCACCGCTACCGCCTCCACCACTGCCGCCTGTGCCATCGCCCCCGCCGCCACCGGCTCCGGCACCCGCGCCGCCGTCGGACGACGAACCATCGACCTCGCTGTGATGCCCGCCGCCGCCGCTGCTGCAACCGGCAAGGCCCAGACTCACGGCCATCGTCAGCGCCGTTGCCGCCTTGATCCACGCTTGAGTGTTCATGGAAGGACTCCCGCTGCTAAGTGTTTTGCTCACAACAGCAGTGAAAGCGCATGGCGCCGAATCGGGTAGCTCACAACTTGGTGTTAGTACCTGTGGCAGGGGCAATGAGGGCGGGAAAACAAGAAGAATTTCAGTAGTTTGACGACGCGCGCAGGGATGCGCCACGAAAGGATTAGTCGTAACTCATTAGTACAAGCGGCAAGCCCTGCCAGTGTTGCCGGGCTTGCCGACCGGGGGCGTCAGAAGTCGAAGAACACTGTCTCCCCGTCGCCCTGGATACGAATGTCGAAGCGGTACGCCGTCTTGCCGTCCACTTCGCAGCGCCTGGCAATCAAGGTCTCGCGCCGCTGCGGCTGTTCGATCAGGTTCAGCACCGGGCACCTGGCGTTCGCCTCGGCTTCGTCATCGAAATACAGCCGGGTATGCAGGTGGATATTGATGCCCCGGGCAAACAGGCTGAGGTTGATGTGCGGCGCCATCGGCACGCCCGCGGCGTTGTTCACCACCCCCGGCTTGACCGTGTGCAGGGTCCACTCGCCGGCATCGAAGGTGGTCGCGGTGCGGCCAAAGCTGTTGAAGGCGTTCTCGAGGTGGTACTCGTCCTGATAGCGGCCCTCGGCGTCCGCCTGCCACACCTCCAGGAACGAGTCGCGCACCAGGTGGCCATTGCCGTCGTACACCTGGCCGATCAGCAATATGTGCTCGCCCGGTGCATCGGGCCGGGCGAGGCGGTTCCAGATTTCCTGGTCACGGGTCGGGTTGCCGGCCGCTTCCAGGGCAAGGCCGATATGCACATAGGGGCCGGCGGTCTGCGAAGGGGTTTCCGGCAGCAGTTCGATAGGCATGACGGGGCTCCTCAGCGGTTTTCGAAGTGGGTCTGGCGCTGGCCGCGCAGGACGATGTCGAAGCGGTAGGCCAGGCAATCCATGGGGTTGGCGTGGCTCATGTCGAGCCTGGCGATCAGCCGCTCGACGGCATCCGGGTTGGCGATCGACTTGACGATCGGGCACAGCGGGATCAGCGGGTCGCCCTCGAAGTACAACTGGGTGATCAGCTTGGTGGCGATCGACGGGCCGCTGATGGAGAAGTGGATATGCGCCGGACGCCAGTCGTTGGGGCCGTTGCGCCAGGGGTACGGGCCGGGCTTGATGGTGCGGAAGCTGTAGTAGCCGTCGCGGTCGGTCAGGCAGCGGCCGACACCGCCGAAGTTCGGGTCCAGCGGTGCCAGGTAGCGGTCGTTCTTGTGCCGGTAACGGCCACCGGCATTGGCCTGCCACATTTCCACCAGGGTGTTGGGCACCGGCTTGCCATACTGGTCGACCACCCGCCCGGCAACGATGATGCGCTCGCCGATGGGCAGGCCGCCCTGGTTGAAGTTGAGCAGCAGGTCATGGTCGTGCGCGCCGAAGCGCAGGTGGGAAAAGTCCGGGCCGGTGCTTTCGCTGATCGACTGCGGGATGCTGACCAGCGCCTGGCGCGGGGAGCGCGCCACCGAGGTCTTGTAGTCGGGGGTGAAGGCCTTGGGGTGCCAGTTGCGATCACGGATCACGAAGCGGCTGTTGTCCTGGGCGGGCATGCCGGTTTCCTCTCTTGGAATTATCGAACGCCTGGGCGTGGCAGGCGGACTTGCAGTTTCCGGCAGGTGCGACGGGATGAATATTGAATTCAGCGGTCCCAGGCATAACCATTTGGTTATGCGTCAGCGGTCGGGGATACACCTCGGTCTTCACTGAACTAATCTTGGACTTCATGTTTCAGCAACCGGAGAGCTCTACATGGAATGGCGAAAAGGCCGACGCAGCGACAACGTGGTCGATGCCCGCGGCGAAGGGGGTGGCGGCATGCGCTTCGGCGGCGGCAAGGGCCTGGGGCTCGGCGCCATCCTGCTGATCGTCGGCATCGGCTGGCTTACCGGGCAGGACCCACTGCAGATCCTCGGCCAACTGGCTGGGCAGATGGAGCAGCAACAGACCGCCCCTGCCAACGTCGACGGCAAGGCACCGCCGGCCAACGACGAGCAGGCCGAATTCGTCGCCTCGATCCTCGGCGACACGGAGGACACCTGGAAGGCACTGTTCGCCCAGGCCGGCAAACAGTACCGCGACCCCAAGCTGGTGCTGTTCAGCGGCCAGGTCAACTCTGCCTGCGGCTTCGCCTCCTCGGCGGTCGGGCCGTTCTATTGCCCCGGCGACCAGCGCGTGTACCTGGACATGACCTTCTTCCGCGAAATGGAAACCCGCTTCAAGGCCGCCGGCGACTTCGCCCAGGCCTATGTGATCGCCCACGAGATCGGCCACCATGTGCAGACCCTGCTGGGCGTCTCGGCCAAAGTCGATGCGGCGCGCCGCAGTGGCCAGCGCATGGAGGGCGACAATGGCTTGCTGGTGCGCCAGGAGCTGCAGGCCGACTGCCTGGCCGGGGTCTGGGCCTACCAGGCGCAGAAGCGTCTGAACTGGCTGGAGCCGGGTGACGTCGAGGAGGCGTTGAACGCCGCCAACGCCATTGGCGACGACCGTTTGCAACAGCAGGGTCAGGGCCGCGTGGTGCCCGACTCGTTCACCCATGGCACCTCCCAGCAGCGCATGCGCTGGTTCAAGGCCGGGTTCTCCAGCGGCGATCTGAACCAGTGCGATACCTTCAGCGCGCGTAGCCTCTGAAATAGCGATCGGCGGTCAGCCGGCTCCTGCTGCGAGTCCGCTGACCCGCAATTGACAACATCAAAAACGTAAACGTATTCAACAAGTTACAAAATTGCGGAAAAAGCGTTTCAGCTTCTCCCAGCGTTGCCGATAAGTCCTACACAAATCTGCGGGCTATCTGACAACAACAACGCCCAACTTTTGAGATCAAGTGAGCGAAATCATTCTCTGGGAGAGCGTGCATGAACAGTTGGTTCGCCAATATCAGCGTCAACCTCAAACTCGGCCTGGGCTTCGGCCTGGTCCTGGTCCTGACCGGCCTGCTGGCCCTGACCGGCTGGAACAGCCTGGGCAGCCTTATCGACCGCAGCAACTGGATGAGCGACATCACCCAGCTCAACAGTGACCTGACCAACCTGCGCGTGGCCCGCCTGCAGTGGATGCTGACCAACGGCGACGACGCCTCGGCAGCCAACGTCCAGGCCAAGCTCGACGCCTTCGGCAGCCAGCAGCAGCACCTGGTCAACACCTTCAAGAGCCCCGAGAACCTCAAGCTGCTGCGCGAGCAGGGCCAGAGCATCAGCGAGTACCGGGTTTCGCTGGAGAAGATGCGCCAGGGCTACAAGACCACCCTCACCGCCCGCGACTCGATGAACCAGGCCGCAGCCCGCGCCAACGACGCCATCGAAGCGATCAGCGGCGCCGTGCTGTCCAGCAGCGAAAGCGATGCCAGCCGCCTGGCCCAATACCTGCTGATCAGCAAGGCCAAGCAGCAGCTGGTGCAGGTCCGCCTGGACGTGCGCAGCTACATCGCCGACCTGACCAGCGAAGCCGAGCAGGCCGCCCTGCGCCAGCTGGAAAACGCCCTCAGCGAAATCGACAGCCTCAAGCGCCAGCTGCCGGCCGAAGCCTCGCGCATCCAGCAGTTCGAAAGCGCCGTGCTGGCCTACCGTGATGCCGTGCGTCAGTTCCGCGACGCCACTGCCGCCATTGGCGTAGCCCGTGCCGAAATGACCGTGCAGGGCGCCGATATCGTCAAGCGCAGCGACGAGCTGTACAAGATCCAGATCGAGCGCCGTGACGACGAAAGCGTCCAGGCCCGCAGCCTGCAAACCACCGCAACCCTGCTGGCGCTGCTGGTAGGCGTGCTCGCCGCGTTCATCATCACCCGTCAGATCACCCGTCCGCTGCGCGAGACCATGGACGTGGTCAACCGCATCGCCAGCGGCGACCTCACCCAGCAACTGCGCGTCACCCGCCGCGACGAACTGGGCGCCCTGCAGCAAGGCATCGCACGCATGGGCACGACCCTGCGTGACCTGATCACCGGCATCCGCGACGGCGTCACCCAGATCGCCAGCGCCGCCGAAGAACTGTCGGCGGTGACCGAGCAGACCAGCGCCGGCGCCAACAGCCAGAAGGTCGAGACCGACCAGGTAGCCACCGCCATGCACGAGATGGCCGCCACCGTGCAGGAAGTCGCGCGCAACGCCGAACAAGCCTCCCACGCCGCGACCAACGCCGACGACGAAGCCCGTGTCGGCGACAAGGTAGTGGGTGAAGCGATCAGCCAGATCGAGCGCCTGGCCCACGAAGTTCACCGCTCCACCGAGGCCATGACCTTGCTGCAGCAGGAAAGCCAGAAGATCGGCAGCGTCATGGACGTGATCAAGTCGGTGGCCGAGCAGACCAACCTGCTGGCGCTAAACGCCGCCATCGAAGCAGCGCGTGCCGGTGAGGCCGGGCGTGGTTTCGCCGTGGTCGCCGACGAGGTGCGTGGCCTGGCCCAGCGCACCCAGCAGTCCACCGAGGAAATCGAAGGCCTGATCGCCAGCCTGCAGCACGGCACCCAGCAGGTTGCCGAAGTGATGAACGGCAGCCGCAACCTGACCGACAGCAGCGTCGAGCTGGCGCGCAAGGCCGGTGGTTCGCTGGAAAGCATCACCCGCACGGTGTCGAACATCCAGTCGATGAACCAGCAGATCGCCGCCGCCGCCGAGCAGCAGAGCGCCGTGGCCGAAGAGATCAGCCGCAGCATCCTCAACGTGCGCGACGTGTCGGAGCAGACCGCCGCGGCCAGCGACGAGACCGCCGCTTCCAGCGTCGAGCTGGCGCGCCTGGGTGGCCACCTGCAGACCCTGGTCAGCCAGTTCCGCGTCTGATCCTGTAAAGCATCGCGGGGCAAGCCCGCTCCCACAGATTCGTGGGAGCGGGCTTGCCCCGCGATCATTTCTGCCTCGGGTTACTTGACGATCATCCCCACCCCGCGCCCGCGCGGATCAGACGCCGTCTCCAGCTTCTCGCCGGTGACCCGGATCGCCTGGATGTCGCCCATCTCCCAGCCCTGGTCCTCCAGCACGTAGCCCATCTTCTTCAGGTCGTCAGCCACCTGCCCCTTGAGCGGCGCATAGCTGTCGAAGTAGATGGTGTCCTTGGGCAGCAACTGGTGATGCACGCGCTGCGCCGCCACGGCTTTCTCCAGCGGCATGCCGAAGTCGTACAGGTTGTTCATCACCTGGAAGATCGAGGTGAAGATCCGCGAACCGCCCGGGGTGCCCAGCACCAGCACCACCTTGCCGTCACGCGCCACCAGGCTCGGGCTCATCGACGAGAGCATGCGCTTGCCCGGCGCGATGGCATTGGCGTCGCCGCCGACCACGCCAAAGGCGTTGGCCGCGCCCGGCTTGGCGCTGAAGTCGTCCATCTCGTCGTTGAGCAGGAAGCCCGCGCCCTTGACCACCACGCCGCTGCCGTAGTCGAGGTTGAGGGTGTAGGTGTTGCTCACCGCGTTGCCCTGCTTGTCGACAATGGAGAAGTGGGTGGTCTGGTGGGGTTCCAGCCCCGGCTTGACCTGGTCGGTTGCGGAAATCGCGTTCGGGTTGACCTGGGCGGCACGCTTGGCCAGGTAATCCTTGGCCACCAGCTGGTCGACCGGGACCTTGGTGAAGGCCGGATCGCCGAGATAGTCGGCGCGGTCGGCGAACACGCGCTTCTCGATCTCGGCCAGCAGGTGGATGTACTTGGCGGAGTTGTGCTCGACGCCCTTGAAGTCCGCCGCGCGGTCTTCCTTGATGCCCAGCAACTGGGCCAGGGCGACGCCGCCTGAGCTTGGCGGCGGCGCGGTGTAGACCACGTTGCCGCGCCAGTTGATGGCGATCGGGTCGCGCCACACGGCCTTGTAGTCCTTGAGGTCGTCCTTGCTGATCAGGCCCTTGTCGGCCTGCATCTGCGCCACCAGCAAGTCGGCGGTCTTGCCCTGGTAGAACTCGCTGACGCCCTTGTCGGCAATGCGCTCGAGGGTCTGCGCCAGCTCCGGCTGCTTGAACAGCTCGCCGACCTTCATGCTGCCGAAGTAGTCGTTGAAGTTGGTCGCGGTCTTGAACAGGCCCTGGGCGTCATCACGGTACTGGTACTGCTTCTGGGCAATCTTGAAACCGTTGTGCGCATAGCCGATGGCCGGGGTCAGCAGCTCGCTCCACTTGAGCTTGCCGAACTTCTGGTGTGCCTCCCACAGCCCCATCACCGTGCCCGGCACACCGGCAGCGCGCACGCCGACCAGGCTGAGGTTCTCGATCACCTCGCCCTTGTCGTCCAGGTACATGGTCTTGGTCGCGGCCTTGGGCGCCACTTCGCGGTAGTCGAGGAAGTAGGGTTTGCCGTCGACGAACAGGGTCATGAAGCCACCGCCGCCGATGTTGCCGGCCTCGGGGTAGGTCACCGCCAGGGTGAAGGCGGTGGCGACGGCGGCGTCCACCGCGTTGCCGCCCTTCTTCAGGATGTCGGCGGCCACCTGTGCGCCATATTGATCAGGCGCGGCCACCGCGCCGCCTTCCAGCGTCACGGCAAAGGCGGAGGAGCAGCTCAGGATCGCGGCCCCAAGGGCCAGGGGCTGGAACATGACAATACGCATGCGCACTTCCTTGGTGTTGTTTTTGTTGATCAGTCATTAAGGCCGAAGCCCTGTCACTAAGCAAACACCCCGGTCGTTTCACGCCGCCGACGGGCAGACCCTGTCGCGTTCAGGCAACTCAGCAGGCATAGACCGCCAGCTTTTTCTGGATGAAATCGAGAAAGCACTGGATGCGCAGGGCCAGCTGGGTATTGCGGTAGTAGACCGCGTGGATCGGCTGGCGATAGCCATTGTTGTGCTCGGCGAGGATCACGTTCAGCCGGCCGGCGCGGATGTCCTCGTGGGTCATGAAGTGCGACAGGCTGACCATGCCCTCGCCGGCGATGGCCAGCTGACGCAAGGTCTCGCCGCTCGAGGCGACCAGCTGCGGGCGGATCGCCCAGCGGTCGCCCTGGGCATGGCGCAGTGGCCACTGGTTGAGCGACTCGAGGGTGCTAAAGCCGAGCAGGCAATGGGCCTCGAGATCCTCGACCCGCTGCGGCGTGCCATGCCGGGCCAGGTAGTCGGGGCTGGCAAGCACCTGCACCGGGCTGCAGCCGAGCGAACGGGCATGCAGGCTGGAGTCGGCCAGTTCGCCGATGCGGATGGCCACGTCGGTGCTTTGCTCCAGCAGGTCGATGATCAGGTCGTCGGTGTTCAGTTCCAGCTCGATGCCAGGGTACTGCTGACGGAACTCGCCGATCCACGGCAGGATCGCGTGCAGCATGAACGGCGCGGCGGCGTTGATGCGCAGGCGCCCGGTCGGGGTCTGGCGGTTCAGCGAGAGGCGCTCTTCCATGTCGTCCATCTGCTCAAGGATCGCCCGGGCGCGCTGCAGGAAGAAGCGCCCTTCCTCGGTCAGGTCCATGCGCCGCGTGGTGCGGTTGACCAGCGTGGTGCCGAGCTTGCCCTCCAGGCGCGACAGGGTGCGGCTGACTGCGGAGGGCGTCTGGCCGATCTGCTCCGCGGCGGCGGAGATCGAGCCGCTGTCGATGACGGCGACAAATACCTGGAGTTCTTCGGATCGGGTTTTCACGCGGATGGCCTTGGCAGGTGGATGCCGTGATTCATAGCGGGCGAGCGAGCGGTATGCAAGCAGCTGCGGTGATCGCGGGGCAAGCCCGCTGCCACGGGCCGCGCGCTCGGGAAATCAGTTGGCCTTGCCAAACACCGCGTCCAGGTGTTTTTCATAAGCTGCCAGCGCCGCCGGCACATCCGGGCGCTTCATCACGTCCACGGCCAGGTAGGTCGGCAGGCCCGTCATGCCGAGGAACTGGTTGGCCTTGTGGAACGGGAAGTACACCGCGTCCACGCCCTTGCCCTCGAAGAAATCGCTGGGGTCGTCGAACGCCTGCTGCGGCGCGTTCCAGGTCAGCGACAGCATGTATTGCTTGCCCTGCACCAGGCCGCCGCTGCCGTACTTCTGCGAGGCGTCCGAACGGGTACGGCCATCGTTGGCGTAAAGGCTGCCGTGGCCGGCGGTGAACACGTCGTCGATGTACTTCTTCACGGTCCAAGGCGCGCCCATCCACCAACCGGGCATCTGGTAGATCACTACATCCGCCCAGAGGAACTTCTCCACCTCGGCCTGGACGTCGTAGCCGCCGTCGATGAAGGTTTCCCGCACATCGAAACCGGCGCGGTCCAGATGGGCCAGTGCGGCATCGTGCAGGGTCTGGTTGAGACGGCCGTCGGAATGGGCGAAGCGTTTACCGCCGTTGAGCAGGAGAATCTTTTTCATGGGAGGGTCAGCCCTGTAAGTGAAGTTGCCGGCAGGTTAGGCAACCAGGCGGCGGGGAAACAGCCAGGGCAGGGCAAAATTCTTTTGCCTGTAAATCACGAATGGTAAGCATATTGTTGATTTAGAATTTGCTCACTCCCCTTACAGAGCGTTTTCCCATGACCGAGCAATACGCTTTCATTCTCAAAGCCAAGACCCGCCCGGAGCAGGCCGAGGCCTTCGAACAACTGTTCCGTCCTTACGTGGAGCCGAGCCGCCAGGAACCGGGCTGCATCGAGTACCACATGCTGCGCGACAAGGCAGACCCGAGCCTGTTCGTGTTCTTCGAGGTGTGGGCCAGCAAGGACGCGCTGGACGAGCATTCGGCACTGCCACATATGCGTGCCTTCTTCGAAAAACGCATGGATTACCTGGAGCGCGATTTCGATATCCAGATGATCGACATGCTCAGCGCCTCTTCCGCTAGCCGTTGACCAGCAGGTGCCCGCCCAGCAGCGCAAGGCCGATGAAGAAGCAGCGCTTGAACAGCGCTGCGCTGATCCGTCCGCGCAGCCACTGGCCGGCGAACATGCCCAGCAAAGCCGGTGCCAACACCAGCAGTGAAGCCCCCAGGGCCTGGCCACCCAGGGCGTCCTGCCCGGCCAGGCCGACCGCCAGTGCAAGGGTCGAGACGGTGAACGACAGGCCCAGCGCCTGGACCAGCTCGTCGCGGCTCAGGCCCAGGCCCTGCAGGTAGGGCACCGCGGGCATGACGAACACGCCGGTGGCGGCAGTCACCACGCCCGTGAGCAACCCGCAGAGCGGCCCCAGCCAGGCCTCCCTGGCCGGTGCCACGCGCAGCCCTGGGCCGACCAGGCCATAGAGGGCATAGACCAGCAAAGCGGCGCCCAGGCCATGGGCCGCCCACGGACCGCTGTCGATCCCCAGCCAGACGCTGCCCAGCAGGGTGCCGATGAAGATCATCGTCAGCATCCCGCCCAGGCGGCGCAGCAGCGCGAGCAGGTGGCCGCCCGCCGCCAGCTGCCAGAGGTTGGTCAAGGTCGATGGCACGATCAGCAGCGCCGCAGCCTGCGCCGGAGCCATAGCCAGGCCAAGCAATCCCATGGCGACGGTCGGCAACCCCAGGCCGATGACACCCTTGACCGCGCCGGCCAGGAAGAAGGTCAGGATCACAAGCAAAGACAGCGCCGGGCCGATGTTCTGATAAAACGCCAGGAAGGTATTCATGGCCACCATCCTGCCGTGCGGCAAGCGCGCTGAAAATCTGCCATATACTCAGGCAGACTCTTGCCAGGACAGAGGCAGATGCATTTCGACCTGATCGACCTCAAGCTGTTCCAGCACACCGTTGAAAGCGGCAACATCACCGCCGGCGCCCGGCGCAGCCACCTCTCGCTGCCGGCCGCCAGTGCGCGCATTCGCGCCATGGAGGCCTCGCTGGGCATTCCCCTGCTCGAACGCAACCGCCGCGGCGTGCTGCCCACGCCCGCCGGCCAGGCCTTGCTGCAGCATGCGCGGCTGATCGCGCAGCAGGTCGAGCGCCTGCAGTTCGACCTCGGGCAATACGCCCACGGCCTGCAAGGCCAGGTGCGCCTGCTGTGCAACACCGCGGCGCTGACCGAGTACCTGCCGGAGCTGCTGGCGAGCTACCTGGCCGAGCATCCGGGGGTGAGCGTGGATATCCAGGAACTGCCCAGCCTGCATATCGTCCAGGCGATCAGCCAGGGCATGGCGGACCTGGGTATCGTCTCGAATGCCGCGCCCTGCGCAACCCTGCAGACCCTACCGTTTCGCGACGATCCACTGGTGCTGGTGATGCCGCGCGAGCACCCGCTGGCGGCCAGCGACCGGGCAGACTTCAACGCCAGCCTTGCCCATGGGTATGTGGGGCTGGGTGCCGACAGCGCCCTGGCGCTGCATCTGGAGGAACAGGCCCTGCGTCTCGGCAAACGGATGCAGGTGCGCGTTCGCGCCGAAGGATTCGATGGGGTGATCAGGATGGTCGCAGGTGGCGCGGGGGTGGCAGTGGTCCCGCTGACCTCGGTGCGCCGCTGGGAGCACAGCTTGCCGCTGCGCTGGGTCGCCTTGCAGGAGGCCTGGGCGAAGCGCAGCTTGCTGCTGTGCTCGCGGGATTTCAGTGCATTGCCTGGCTACGCCGCCCTGCTTGTCGAGCGCTTGGGCAGCACCGCCTGAAGGCTGCCGCCACAGGTGATCACCCGTGGCGGCATCTGTGCCAAAGGGCCGCATGGCGACCCGGACACGATCAGGACGACAGGTACGAGGACCGGGTCAGCCCCAGGCGCAGCGCGTCGAGGTACTGGGTACGCTCGCGGGCGGTGATCCTGGCGCTGGCGACCTTGTCGCGGTAGTGGGTCATCAACTCCTCCGGCGACAGATGCACGTAGCGCAGCATGTCCTCGATGGTGTCGTGGGTCTCGATACCGGCGTGGTACACGCTGCCATCGGCGTTCTGGTAGATGTTCACCGAGTCGGTGTCACCGAACAGGTTGTGCATGTCGCCGAGGATCTCCTGGTAGGCGCCGACCAGGAACACGCCGAGCAGGTAGTCCTCACCTTCCTTGACCGCGTGCACCGGCATGCTGGTCTCGATGCTCTGCTCGTCGACGTACTGGTTGATCTTGCCGTCGGAGTCACAGGTCAGGTCCTGCAGCACGGCGCGGCGCAGCGGCTCTTCGTCCAGGCGGTGCAGCGGGATGATCGGCAGCACCTGGCCGATGGCCCAGGTGTCGGGCAGGCTCTGGAACACCGAGAAGTTGCAGATGTACTTGTCGGCCAGCTTGTCGTTGAGTTCGTCCAGCACCTGGCGGTGCGAGCGCTGACGAGCCTTGAGCGAGTTGTGCAGGCGCCGGCACACGGCGAAGTAGCACTGCTCGGCCAGGGCCTTCTCGGCCAGGGTCAGCTTGCCGTCGGCGTACTGCGCGGCCACGTCGCCCATGTAGTGGGTGGCGCGCCAGTAGGTCTCGGTGACCATCTCGATATCGGTCGGGCCGAGCAGGTCGGCCAGCCACTGCACGGTCTCGGGCAGGCTTTCCTTGTTTTCGATGGTCGGCACTTCGTCGTTGTGGCTCTCGACGTCGGTTACCTGGATCACCAGCATGGCGTGGTGCGCGGTGAGCGAGCGGCCGCTCTCGGAGAAGATGTGCGGGTGCGGCAGGCCCTGCGCGTCGCAGAACTCCTTGAGCATCCCGACCACCACGCCGGCGTAGTCGTCCATGTCGTAGTTGATCGAGCTGGCGTTGCGCGAGTGGGTGCCGTCGTAGTCGACACCCAGGCCGCCGCCGACGTCGATGTGATCGACCGGCAGGCCCAGGGCGCGCAATTCGCCGTAGTAGCGGATGGCTTCCTTGAAGCCGTGCTGGTAGTCGGCCAGGTTGGCGATCTGCGAGCCCATGTGGAAGTGCAGCAGGCGGATGCCCTGGTCGAGCCCGGCGTCACGGAAACGCTGCACCACCGAGATCAGTTGGGCGGCAGACAGGCCGAACTTGGATTTCTCGCCGCCGGTGTCGGCCCACTTGCTCGACGCCAGCGACGACAGGCGCACGCGCAGGCCGACCTGTGGCTTGACCTTGAGCTCCGCGGCCTCCTCGATCACCAGGGCGACCTCGGACTCTTTCTCGATCACGATGAACACGTTGTGGCCAAGCTTCTGGCCCATCAGCGCCAGGCGGATGAACTCGCGGTCCTTGTAGCCGTTGCAGACGATGGTGCCGCCCTTCGGCGCCAGTGCCAGCACCGCCAGCAGCTCGGGCTTGGAGCCGGCTTCCAGGCCGATGGAGACGTTCTGGGTGGCGATGATGTTCTCGACCACCGCTTCCTGCTGGTTGACCTTGATCGGGTACAGGGCGGTGTACTGGCTCTGGTACTCGAGGCGGGCGATGTTGGCGTCGAAGGCGCCGGTCAGCTGGCGCACGCGGTCCTGCAGGATGTCGGGGAAACGCACCAGCAGCGGCAGCGACAGGCCGCTCTGGCGCAGTTCCTGGACCTGTTCGAAGAGGTCGATCGGCGCGCTGTCCGGGCCGTTGGGGCGCACTTCGACGCGCCCGGCGTCATTGATGGCGAAATAACCTGCGCCCCAATGGCGGATGCCATAAACACTGCGGCTGTCGGCCACGGTCCACTGGCTACCATCGTCTTTGCGTGTGCGTCGTACGGACATTCAAGTCCCCTGTATGAAAAGTCGAAACACTGCCCCACCTCGGGGCGCTGGCAGTGTAAATACTGAAAATGACGATTCTTCCGTGTCAGGCATAGACCCTGCCCACGGGAACGAGTTTAGAAAGCGCTGGGCAAAAAATCGCGCGGCTGCACTCAGCCGCCGGATTTCTTCGCCTTGAAACCCTGCTTGATCAGCTCGGCGAGCAACAGCTCGACGTGATCGCCCTGGATTTCAATGACCCCGTCCTTGAGCGCGCCGCCGGTGCCGCAACGACGCTTGAGCGTGCTGGCGAGCTCCTTGAGCGGTTCCAAGGCCAGGGGGACGCCCGTGATGGTGGTCACGGTCTTGCCGCCACGGCCTTTGCTTTCACGGCGCACGCGGGCAATGCCATCCCCCTCGGGGATGACCTGCTGCTTGCAGATACAGTCGTCCACCGGTTTGCTGCAGTCGGGACAGTGCCGACCGGCATCGGTGGAAAAGACGAGACCGCCCAGGGCGGAAAAGGAAGAAGCTTTCTTGGCCACTTTTGTTCCTCTGTGCCGAGGACAAAAAACTGGTCGGCGGGAGCCGACCGCGATGCCCCACTCTGGCAGGGGCGGCGCTTACTGCCGCAAGGTTGTGCGGCAGCCCGAAAAGGGCGCGCAGTGTAACGATAAATCCGCCTGTTGCTAAGTACAGGATTGCGCCATTTTACGAAAGTTTTGCGACTTCATTGCGGGGCAGCCTGATAGCGCTGCAACGCCACCAGCGAGTCCGGGCAATACGGCAGCGTTGCACTTTCCGCCAGGGCCTGCTCGACACTGATGAACCGCGCCTCGCTGACCTCCTCGGGCTGCAGGCGCAACGCCCCATCCCACACCGCGGAAAACACGGCGCCCCACAGGCGGTTGCCCGGCTGCTCGAAGTAGAACGTCTCGTGGAAGCGCAGCTCGACGCCGCTCACTCCCAGTTCCTCGGCCAGCTCCCGGGCCGCGGATTCGGCATAGGACTCCTGCACCCCGACCATTCCCCCCGCCGCCACATCCCAGTAGCCGGGATACAGCGCCTTGCTCAGGGTGCGCCGGTGCACGCACAAGTCGCCTACGCTGTTGAACAGCAGGATGAAGGTGCAGCGCCCGATCAGGCCGCGCTCGCGCAATTCAGCCCGTGGCAGGGCGCCGAGCAGTTGGTCATGCTCATCGACCCAGGCCACCAGCTCGGCGTCGGAGGCCGCGCGGTGCGCGACCTCGGCAGGATTGACCGGCATCTCAGCCCTGGGACAGCAGTTGGCGCAGGTCGATGACCGCAGCGTTGGCCCGGGAGATGTAGTTGGCCATCACCAGCGAGTGGTTGGCCCACATGCCGAAACCACTGCCGTTGAGCACCATCGGGCTCCACAGCGCTTCCTGCGAGGCTTCCAGCTCGCGGATGATCTGCCGCACGCTGACCGTGGCGTTCTTCTTCGCCAGCACGTCGGCGAAGTCGACCTCGATGGCGCGCAGCAGGTGCGACAGCGCCCAGGCCTGGCCACGGGCTTCGTAGAACACGTTGTCGATCTGCAGCCATGGGGTCTCGACCACTTCCTCGTCGACCTGTGGCGCCTGGCCCGGGGCCACGGACTCGGTCTTCAGGGTGTTGTTGAGCTTGACCCGGCCAACACTGGCCGACAAGCGCTGCGACAGCGAGCCCAGGCGGGTGGCGACGTCGCCCAGCCAGTTGTTCAGGTTGTCGGCGCGGGTGTAGAAGATCGCGCCCTGGTCGCCCTTGGCCAGGCGCACCTGATAGCGGTTCAGCGACTTGATGCCCTCTTCGAACTCCGACTCGCTCGACGGCAGGATCCAGCTCTTGTTGTCGAAGTTGAAGCGCGGCTCGGCCTTGGCCAGGTCGGCGTCCTCGGTCGATTGCGACTGCGACCGGGCGAAGTCCTTGCGCAGGGCGCGGGACAGGTCACGCACCTGGACCAGCACGCCGTATTCCCAGCTCGGCATGTTGTCCATCCACAGCCCTGGGGGGAAACGGTCGTTGGAGATGTAGCCACCCGGCTTGTCGAGCAGGGTGCCGGCGACGGTCTTGAGGGTTTCGATGGTGGTGTAGCCGATCACCATCTGCTGGCCGTTGCGCTCGGCGGCGGCCTGGGCGTTCTGCTGCACCGGGAACAGCTCGGGCTCCTGGCTCCAGTACCAGCCCAGGCCGATGCACACCAGCAGGTAGAGGCCGATCAGGGTGCCCAGGGCACGGCTCCACAGGCCGCCAACATAGCTACGGGTAGCGGCGCCGCGGGTTTCGACCCGCTCGCGGGGCTCGGCCTTGGCCTCGCGGTTTTTCCAATCCAGCATGGCATTGTCCTTAATCAGTCACGAACGGTTCAGGGTTTGGACCACAGGCCTCGGCCAGGGTGCCACGACAAACCCAGGTGGCAGCACTATAAAGCAGACACCGCCATTCGTATAAGCGACCAACAGGTCAGCAACTGAATTACCGTCCCTTAACACTTTGTTGACCCGAGGCACTCGCTTGTCGGAAAAGCGGTGCTAGCATAGAGCCATCATTGAACCTGCGCCCTCCCACTCATAAGTAGTCAGGACATGACCCAGCCAGCCGAGCCGAGCCACGAACGCCTCAAGCAGCATTTTGCCCAGCGGGTGATCCACCAGGCCCGGCAGATCCTCGAAATCTGGCAGCGCCTGCAGCGTGGCGAGTGGTCCAGCGGCGACCTGGGCGAACTGTGCGAGGCCAACCTGCGCCTGCAGCGCTATGCCGAACGCTTCGAACAGCCCGAGCATGGCAGCCTGTCCACGGCCATCGGCCAGACCCTGCGCGCCATCGAAGCCAACAGCGCTCGCCTGAACTCGGAACTGATCAGCGAACTCAACCGCCTCATGCAGCGCCTGTCACGCACCGGCCTGCGCAAGGGCGACCAGCTCGACAACGTGCCTCTGCCGCCGCTGCGCAAACCGGTGTACATCGTGCTGCAGGACCACGACCGAGCCGAACGCCTGGCCCAGCAGCTGGAGTTCTTCGGCCTCAGCGTGCAGGCGCTGTGCAGCGCCGAGGCGTTCCAGGCGTCGATGAGCGAGCGCCTGCCGTCGGCGATCGTCATGGACGTCGACTTCACCGGCGCCGGCATCGGCCTGCAACTGGCGGCCAAAGCCCAGCAAGGCCTGGAACATCCGGTGCCGCTACTGTTCTTCAGCCTGCATGAAACCGACACCCCGACCCGCCTGGCCGCGGTACGCGCTGGCGGCCAGGAGTTCCTCACCGGCACCCTGGACGCCTCCAGCCTGCTGGAGAAGCTCGAACTGCTGACCAGCGCCACCCAGTACGACCCGTTCCGCGTGCTGGTGATCGACGACTCCCGGGCCCAGGCCCTGCACACCGAGCGAACGCTCAACAGCGCCGGGATCATCACCCGCGTCCTCACCGAGCCGATCCGCACCATGAGCGAGCTGGCCGACTTCCAGCCCGACCTGATCATCCTCGACATGTACATGCCCGCGTGCACCGGCCCGGAGCTGGCCAAGGTGATCCGCCACAACGACCGCTACGTGAGCGTGCCGATCATCTACCTTTCGGCCGAGGACGACCTGGACAAGCAGCTCGACGCCATGAGCGAGGGCGGCGACGACTTCCTGACCAAGCCGATCCGCTCGCGGCACCTGGTGACCACCGTGCGCAACCGCGCCGCCCGCGCCCGCCACCTCAAGGCACGGATGGTGCGCGACAGCCTCACCGGGCTGTACAACCACACCCACATCCTGCAACTGCTCGAGGACTGCAGCTTCCGCGCCCGCCGCGAGGTGCAGCCCCTGAGCTTCGCCATGCTCGACATCGATCACTTCAAGAAAATCAACGACCGCCACGGCCACCCCATGGGCGACCGGGTGATCAAGAGCCTGGCGCTGTTCCTCAAGCAGCGGCTGCGCAAGACCGACTTCATTGGTCGCTACGGTGGCGAGGAATTCGCCATCGTCATGCCCAATACCGGACTGGAAGCGGCGCACAAGGTGCTCGACGAAATCCGTCGACGCTTTGCCGAGATCCATTACCCGGCCCAGCCCCACGACCTGCAATGCACCTTCAGCGCCGGGGTGGTGCAGCTGGACGAGCAGCTCGACGCGCTGACCATGGCCAGCGCCGCGGACGAGGCGCTGTACCGCGCCAAGCACGCCGGGCGCAACTGCGTGGTGCGGGTCGAGCCTTAGCTTATCGCAGGGCACCATACCGGCACTGTGCCACTTTTTTATGGCGCCAACCCGCCGTCGTCATCACCCCGTCACAAAATCGCAATAACTTCAGGCCCGACTTCTCCACTCCCCCTCCGCAGGAAGTTCGCGGCTATGCGCCTGAAGTGGCTGACCAATTTCAACACCCTGTTGCTGGTGACCGTATGTATTGCCCTGGGCGCGACCCTGTGGTGGTCGCAACGCGCCCTGGAACGTCCCTATCAACTGATGGAGCGCTACCTGGGCCTGTCCCAGCAGTTCCAGAACGATGCCGCGCGCAACATCCAGGCCTACCTGGGCAGCGGCGACGCCCTGCGCCACGCGGCGGCCATGGAGGCCAACACGCAATTGCAGGCAGCCCTGGCCGACTGGCCCGGGCCTCTGTCGGCCAAGCTGCGCCCGAGCCTCGACAGCCTGCAGGGCTTCACCGCCAACGAACTGCTCGCCGCCGGCAAGCTGGCCGGCGATCCCCAGGCCTTGCTGCTGCAAGCCGAACGGGAGCTGGGGGCAAACCTTGAGCAACTGGCCGGCTATGCCCGTGACAGCGGCAACGCCGACGCCAGTCGTTACCTGACGCCGCTGCTGGAAGCCTCGCTTCACCTGGGGCGCCTGTCCCTGGCCCGCGACAAGCTGGTGAGCAGCGGCCGCGCCGAGCTGGCCGACGAAGTGGACCGCGAACTTCAGTTGATCGCCGCCCAGGCCCAGGCCATCGACGGCCTGCCGCTGCTGGGGGTGACCCGCGCCGCCGAATCCAATGCCGATGACTTCGCCGCGATGATGGGCCTGGAGTCGCAAGCCAGCGCCGAGCAGGAAGACGTCGCCGTGGGCCTGAAGCGCGAGCTGCACAGCTTGCTCGGCCGCTACCCTGCCGAACTGCAGCGTACCCGCGAGCAGATCGAGCGCCGCGCCAGCCTGGCCGCCAGCACCAGTGAGCGCCTGGAGGCGGTGCAGCAGGCCATCGCCGGCCTCGAGCCCGAGGTGCGCGGCCTGCACGCCACCATCGCTGGCGAGGTACGGCTGATCCAGGGCCTGATGATCGGCCTGATCCTGCTGATCGCCCTGCTCATCGATACCCTGCAACGTCGCCTGGCACGCACCCTCACCAGCCTGGCGCCGGCGCTGTCGCGCTGGGCCGAGGGCGACTTCGCCCAAGCCATCGCCCTGGGCCGCACCAACCGCGAGCTGCACGATATCCAGGAATCGCTGAACCGCCTGCGCCAGTACCTGGTGGAGCTGGTCGGCACCATCCGTCACAACGCCGAACAGGTGGCCGGCAGCAGCCATGCCCTGGCCGGCATGAGCAGCGCCCTGCACGACGGCGCCGAACGCCAGGCCGGCGACACGGCGCAGATCCGCGACGCCCTGGGCGAGCTGGAGGCGACCATCCAGCAGGTGGCCGGCGATGCCAGCTCCGCCGCCGAGGCCAGCCGCGATGCCGGCCGGGCCGTGGAGCAGGGCCAGACGGTGATCGGCCAGAGCCTGTCCGGCCTGCGCGCGCTGGTCGACGAGGTGCAGGGCAACGCCCGGATGATCGAGCAACTGGCGCAAGAGTCGGCGACCATCGGTGGCGTGCTCACGGTGATTCGCGCGATTGCCGAGCAGACCAACCTGCTGGCGCTCAACGCCGCCATCGAAGCGGCCCGGGCCGGCGAGATGGGCCGTGGCTTCGCCGTGGTGGCCGACGAAGTGCGCTCGCTGGCACAGCGCACCACTGGCGCCACCGGCGAGATCCAGGCGCTGATCGACCGCCTGCAGCAAGCCGCCCGCGATTCGGTGGACGGCATGCGCACCCAGCTGGAGCACGCCGAGGCCACGGCCAACCAGGCACAGTCGGCCGATGGTGCGCTGGAGGCGATCGTCAGCGCCATCCGCACCATTTCCGACACGGCGGTGCGCATCGCCGATGTGACCGCGCAGCAGACCGGGGCGGTGAGCGAGATTCGTGATCACAGCGAGCGGATTCACGAGTTGGGCGAGGACAACCTGCAGCGTATTGGCGAAGGGCGTGAGCAGGGCGAGCAGTTGCTCAAGCTGGGCGGTGAGTTGAACACGGCGGTGCGGGCGTTCCGGCTTTGATTACATCGCGGGGCTAGTCGGGTCGCCGCACCGCCGCGATGGCCCATAGCCTCGCCAAGTCCGCTATCATGCCGCCACGTTCCACCTCGCGAGTCCGCCATGCGCCGCCTGTTTTTCCTGTTGTTCCTGCTGCTGGCCAGCCCTGCGTTCGCCACCGGCCTGCTCGACAACCGCCCCAGCGCCACCCTCGGCGCCGCGTCCAACAGCGCCGACTTCCTCCCGGTGCACGAAGCCTTCAAGCTCAGCCTGATCGAGACCGACACCCAGACCGTCAAGCTGCGCTTCGTCGCCACCGACGGCTATTACCTCTACCGCCACCGCTTCCAGTTCCGCACCGAGCCTGCGGACATCAAGCTCGGCGCGCCGAACATCCCCCAGGGCGAGGCCAAGCACGACGAGTTCTTCGGCGATGTCGAGGTGTACCACGGCGTGCTCGACATCGAACTGCCGCGCAACGACCCGCGTGCCTTCACCCTGCTGGTGGGTTACCAGGGCTGCGCCGACAAGGGCCTGTGTTATCCGCCGGAAACCGCGCGCCTGAGCATCGACGGCCAAGGCGCCCCGCTGCCGGCAAGCGCCGAGCAGGGCTGGACCTGGAAGTCGCTGCTGCTGTTCTTCCTCGCTGGTGTCGGCCTGACCTTCACCCCGTGCGTGCTGCCGATGCTGCCGATCCTTTCCGGCGTGGTGCTGCGCGGCCAGGTCGGCGGCCTGCGCGGGTTGTCGCTGTCGCTGGCCTACGTGCTGCCGATGGCGGCGAGCTTCGCCGTGCTCGGCGCCCTGATGGGCCTGTTCGGCGCCGGCCTGAACCTGCAGGCGCGCCTGCAGTCGGCCTGGGTGCTGGTGCCGTTCGCCGCGTTCTTCGTGCTGTTCGCCCTGGCCATGTTCGGCCTGTTCGACCTCAAGCTGCCGCAGGCTTTGAGCAGCCGCCTGGACAGCCTCGCCCACCGCACCAAGGGTGGCTCGCTGCTGGGCGCGGCGGTGCTCGGCGTACTCTCCAGCCTGCTGGTCTCGCCCTGCGTGTCGGCGCCGCTGGCCGGCGCGCTGCTGTACATCAGCGCCAGCGGCGACGCGCTGGGCGGCGCCCTGAAACTGTTCGCCCTGGGCCTGGGCATGGGTGCACCGCTATTGCTGGTGGCCACCGGTGGCGCGGCTTGGCTGCCGAAGAGCGGCCCGTGGATGAACACGGTGAAGAACGCCATCGGCGTGTTGCTGCTGGGCCTGGCCATCGGCCTGCTCAGTCGTGTGCTGCCGGGGCCCGTCACCCTGCTGCTGATCGGCCTGCTGGCCGCCGGCGTGGCGCTGTTCCTCGGCGCCCTGGAGTTCGTGGTGAAAAACCCGCGCCAGCGCCTGGCGCAACTGCTCGGCCTGGCGCTGCTGGTCTACGCCCTGGCCTGCTGGTATGGCGCCCTGAGCGGCCAGGGCGACCCACTGCGCCCACTGCCGCCACCCAGCGTGGCCGGCAGCCCCGCTGCGGCCAAGGCCGACGCCTGGCAGACCATCACCAGCCCCGCCGCCCTCGATGCGGCCCTGGCCGAGGCCAAGGCCGCCGGCCAGCCAGTGCTGCTCGACTGGTACGCCGACTGGTGCATCAGCTGCAAGGTGATCGAGCACGAGGTGCTCAACGCGCCGCAGGTGGAGGCGCAACTCGGCGCCTTCCGCCTGCTGCGCTTCGACATCACCGAAAGCAATGCCGAACAGCGCGCCCTGCTCGACCGCTACCGCCTGTTCGGCCCGCCCGCGTTAATGTTCTTTGCGGCGAACGGCAGCGAAATGACCAGCGATCGGGTGATTGGCGAGATAAACGCCGGCGATTTTGCCCAGGTTCTGGCGCGCGTGCGCGGCCAACTCGGTCTATAACTTCCCGCAGCCTCTGAAAAATCCGCTGGCGAGTGACCAAAGTCAGTCATCCGGTCACATACTTTGCGTGAATCTCGGACATCGTGCTGGCTATTGCCGGGAACTGGACACTCAGCGCCTGTTGCGGCATAGTCGCCGCGCTATGTCGAATTGCCCTACAAAACCAAGGAATCGCAGATGGCAACCCTACTGGTGCTGCACGGCCCCAACCTGAACCTGCTCGGGACCCGCGAACCGGGGCACTACGGCGCCGCCACCCTGGCCCAGATAAATCAGGACCTGGAGCAGCGCGCCCGCGCCGCCGGCCACCATCTGCAATACCTGCAGAGCAATGCCGAGTACGAATTGATCGACCGCATCCATGCCGCGCGCAACGAAGGCGTGGACTTCATCCTGATCAATCCGGCCGCTTTCACCCACACCAGCGTCGCATTACGTGACGCATTGCTCGCGGTGAGCATCCCATTCATCGAAGTGCACCTTTCCAACGTGCACAAACGCGAGCCGTTCCGTCACCACTCCTACTTTTCGGATGTTGCCGTAGGGGTGATCTGCGGCCTCGGAGCCACCGGTTACCGGTTGGCCCTGGAGTCCGCGCTGGAACACCTGGCTGCCAACGCACAGCCCTGATGACACAAGGCCTTGGCCCTTTAGGGCCGAGGCTCATGAAGAAACGTTTTCGACACGTTTTAAAATACGTCCCCGACCGAACCTTGGGAGTTGCTGATTAATGGATATCCGTAAAGTCAAAAAGCTGATCGAACTGCTGGAAGAGTCCGGCATCGACGAACTGGAGATCAAGGAAGGCGAAGAGTCCGTTCGTATCAGCCGTCACAGCAAGACCCCGGCCGCCCAGCAGTTCTACGCACCCGCGCCAATGGCCGCCGCGCCTGCCGCAGCCCCGGTTGCCGCCGCTGCCGCCCCGGCCGCTGAAGCCGCTGCCGCCGCACCTGCCCTGAAAGGCACCGTGATCCGTTCGCCGATGGTCGGCACCTTCTACCGCAAGCCTTCGCCAACTTCGCCGAACTACGCAGAAGTCGGCCAGGCCGTGAAGAAAGGCGACACCCTGTGCATCGTCGAAGCCATGAAGATGATGAACCACATCGAATCCGATATCGGCGGTGTGATCGACGCCATCCTGGTAGAAGACGGCCAGCCGGTTGAGTTCGACCAGCCGCTGTTCACCATCGTTTGATTCGCGGAGAGCCAACGATGTCTGGGAAGCTCGAAAAAGTTCTGATCGCCAACCGCGGGGAAATTGCCCTGCGGATCCTGCGTGCCTGCAAAGAGCTGGGCATCAAGACCGTCGCCGTGCACTCCACGGCCGACCGTGAACTGATGCACCTGGGCCTGGCAGACGAATCGGTCTGCATCGGCCCTGCATCGTCCAAGGAATCCTACCTGCACATCCCGGCGATCATCGCCGCCGCCGAAGTGACAGGCGCCACCGCCATCCACCCGGGCTACGGCTTCCTCGCGGAAAACGCCGATTTCGCCGAGCAGGTGGAAAACTCCGGCTACATCTTCATCGGCCCGAAAGCCGACACCATCCGCCTGATGGGCGACAAGGTGTCGGCCAAGGAAGCGATGATCAAGTCGGGCGTGCCGACCGTGCCAGGCTCCGACGGCCCGCTGCCGGAAGATCCGGAAACCGCGCTGGCGATCGCCCGCGAGGTGGGTTACCCGGTGATCATCAAGGCCGCCGGTGGCGGTGGTGGTCGCGGCATGCGCGTGGTGCACAAGGAAGAAGACCTGATCGAATCGGCCAAGCTGACCCGCACCGAAGCCGGTGCCGCGTTCGGCAACCCGATGGTCTACCTGGAGAAGTTCCTGACCAACCCACGCCACGTGGAAGTGCAGGTCCTGTCCGACGGCCAGGGCAACGCCGTGCACCTGGGCGACCGTGACTGCTCGCTGCAGCGCCGTCACCAGAAGGTACTGGAAGAAGCTCCGGCCCCGGGCATCGACGAGAAGGCCCGCCAGGAAGTCTTCAAGCGTTGCGTCGACGCGTGCATCGAGATCGGCTACCGCGGTGCCGGTACCTTCGAGTTCCTGTACGAGAACGGCCGTTTCTACTTCATCGAAATGAACACCCGTGTTCAGGTGGAGCACCCGGTTTCGGAAATGGTCACCGGTATCGACATCGTCAAGGAGATGCTCAGCATCGCCGCTGGCAACAAGCTGTCGTTCCGCCAGGAAGACGTGGTGATCCGCGGCCACTCGCTGGAGTGCCGGATCAACGCCGAAGACCCGAAGAAGTTCATCCCGAGCCCAGGCAAGGTGAAGCACTTCCACGCCCCGGGCGGCAACGGCGTGCGCGTCGATTCGCACCTGTACAGCGGCTACTCGGTTCCGCCGAACTACGATTCGTTGATCGGCAAGCTGATCACCTACGGCAAGGACCGCGACGAAGCCATGGCGCGCATGCGCAATGCCCTGGACGAGATCGTCGTCGACGGCATCAAGACCAACATCCCGCTGCACCGCGACCTGGTGCGTGATGAAGGTTTCTGCAAAGGCGGCGTCAACATCCACTACCTCGAGCACAAACTGGCCAACCAGGAGTGATCGCGTTAGCGTGATGCAAGAGCCCCGGCCCCGTGCCGGGGCTTTTTATTTGCGCGTGCAAAAACCCTGGGAGCGAAATGCGTGGGTGATCCATACACGTAGGAGCGGGCATGCCCCGCGATACAGGGGCGGCAAACCCGATTGAACCCCGCCCAAGCCCGCGCAGTCCATCGATCAGGCCCACCTTCCCGAGGCCTCACGAGGAGACTCCCATGAAAGGTACTGCGCTATCCGCCCTGTTCGCGGCCGCGACCCTGCTGGCCTCGCCTGTATTCGCCGCCGACGACTTGTGCGCCATGAACCTGCAGAAGATCGACGACAGCATGGCCACCGCCGGCGCCACCTCCGAAGGCCTGGACAAGGCCATCACCGAGCACGTGGACCAGGCCAAGGCCGCCCAGGCGAAAGGCGATACCAAGGAATGCATCGCCATCACCAGCAAGGTGCTCGAGCGCCTGGAAAAGACCGAGAAAGGCAGCGGCTCGGCCGGTGGCAGCGGCACCTAGGCCCTGCGCGCACGCGGGCGGCCGAACCTTCTGTCGACGTCGCCCGCGTAAGCGCGTATACTCGCCCTTGCGTGCTGAAAGGCACGTTCAGCTAGAGCTGAGTGTGGGGCCGATTAGGATTCGACGCCGGTAGCGAAACTCTAGGTGCATGCCGAGTTGGTAACAGAACTCGTAAATCCACTGTTGCAACTTTCTATAGTTGCCAATGACGACCAATACGGTGCTGCTCTCGCTGCTTAATTGCAGCTGACATGCACTCCTGGTACCTTCGGGTCCAGCAATCATCAGGGGATGCCTGTAAACCCGAAATGATTGTCATACAGAACAGGATCGTCGTGCAGCACGTTGGGGGCGAAGCGACTAAAACTTACCCAACTCATCCAAAGCACCCTGCCCGTCGGGCGGCTGCGGATTAAATCAGTAGACACGGCTAAGCATGTAGTACCGACAGCGGAGTACTGGCGGACGGGGGTTCAAATCCCCCCGGCTCCACCAAATTTACATCTAAAGACGTCCACGGACGTCTTTTTTTGTGCCTGAAAGCCAGTAAATACGTGGCTTTCAACGCCATCGGCGTCCATGGACGTCCATGAGCAGCTACACCTTTTGGCATTCCAAATGGCATTCCTAGCCCGTAGGTGCTAGTTTTTGGAATGCCAAAATCAAGTCTGGAATGCCAATGTGCGCACAAGCTACCCGCCTCTCTGAACTCAAAGTCAAATCTGCCAAGCCTGCTGAAAAGGACTACGTCCTATTTGATGGCGGCGGACTTCAAATGCGAGTGAGAAGCAATGGCTCTAAGCTATGGAACTTCAACTATCGACACCCTGTGACGAAGAAGCGGATCAACATGGGACTGGGAACCTTCCCCGAAGTCTCGTTAGCGCAAGCACGCAAGGGCTCCGTTGAAGCGAGGGAAGCACTTGCCCACGGCATCGACCCTAAAGAGAAACGGGATGCTGTGCTGCAAGCTAAACAAGCTGCGACTGAGCACACATTCCAGAATGTGGCGACGTCCTGGTATGAACTGAAGAAGGATGCTGTGACGCCGGCCTACGCTGAGGACATCTGGCGCTCGCTAACATTGCACATATTCCCGGACTTGGGCTCCACACCGATCTCAGCCATCAGCGCACCGCTAGTCATCAACCTGCTCCGGCCACTCGAAACCAAGGGCAGCCTTGAAACCGTGAAGCGGCTGACGCAGCGGCTCAACGAGATCATGACCTACGGGGTCAACTCGGGACTGATTCACGCGAACCCGCTCAGCGGTATCCGCTCCGTCTTCAAGAAACCGAAAAAGAAAAACATGGCGGCACTCCCCCCCGATGAGCTGAAAGAGCTCATGGTGGCAATCGCCAATGCCAGCATAAAAAGGACAACCCGCTGCCTGATCGAGTGGCAGCTCCACACCATGACCCGGCCAGTGGAGGCAGCAACCACCCGCTGGGCAGATATCGATATCGAGAAGAAGATCTGGACGATTCCTGCGGAGCGCATGAAAAAGCGCCGCGCGCACATTATCCCGCTCACGGAGCAGGCTCTTGCACTCCTAGAAGCGATCAAGCCCTACAGTGGACATCGGGAGTTTGTGTTCCCCGCAGACCGAAACCCTCGCACCCACTGCAACAGCCAAACCGCCAACATGGCGCTAAAGCGCATGGGTTTTGAAGGACGCTTGGTAAGCCATGGCATGCGCTCTATGGCGAGCACCATCCTCAACGAGCAAGGCTGGGATCCTGAATTGATCGAGGTTGCGCTTGCCCACGTCGATAAAGACGAGGTACGTAGCGCGTACAACCGAGCAGATTACATAGAACGCAGACGCCCTCTGATGGCGTGGTGGAGCAACCATATTCAGGAAGCTGCTACAGGCAACCTGTCGGTGTCAGCTATCAGAGAAAATCAAGATAAAAAAGTCATCTCGATACGTTGACCCAACGTCAGTTCCTCACCAAAGGGGGCTACGGACATGACGCTACCTCACAGGGTTGCCGATGGTGACCCATGTGCTTTGGCTCACCTAGATCAGTTTTTGCTCAGGATCGCCAGCGTCCCAGTTCTTCATAATTTCATTATCGACCTTACTCGCCCTTCTCAAAGCCTGAGGGACCAATATCCGGTTACGTCTACAGCGCTAGATTAATCGAGATTGGATCCAAAAATATTTCAAAACTATATCACCTCAATGAACTCCCCGCAGTATCGACTGCTGCAGGGGGATTTGGCGTGCCAGCTTCTACCTCGGCACGCTCATCACTTGAGAGGATCTGCACATGTATACCCCTTGCCCAAGCTGTAACTCTGGACGCGTCATCACTAAAAATATCGGTAAACAAGCGGGCGGCTTGATTGGTGCCGCAGGCGGTGCTGCCAGTGGAGCCGCTGGCGCCCTATCGGGTGCTGAAGTCGGTGCGGTGCTTGGTGTTGTCGGCGGGCCGGTAGGAATCGCCATTGGTGGTATTGCTGGGGCTCTTCTCGGTGGACTGTTTGGCGGAGTGGCAGGCGGGATAGCCGGTGCCACGCTGGGTGAGCAGATCGATGACAAGGTGCTTCACAACTACCAGTGCCAGGAGTGCGGTTACAGCTTCAGCGTCAACCACTAAGCCGTCGTTAACACGCGTAGGCGGCTGATGAATCGACGCTCATTCCAACTCATTCGCAAGGAATCATTCCTATGGCTCATCTCATTGAAACCATGGCCTACGCCGGCGCTACTCCCTGGCACGGTCTGGGCAATCAACTCCCCCGTAAACAACCTATCGAGGTCTGGCAACGTGAAGCCGGCATGGACTGGCAAATCCAGGAAAGTCCGGTGCACTTCAAGTCGGATACTGTCGGTCACCTTGGCACTATTCACTCCTTCCCCGAACAGAAAGTCCTCTACCGCTCCGACACCAAAGCACCGCTGTCGGTGGTCTCGCAGCGCTACCACACGGTGCAGCCGCGTGAAGTGTTGGAGTTTTATCGCGACCTCACCGACGCCTCCGGTTACGAGTTGGAAACGGCTGGCGTGCTCAAGGGTGGGCGCAAGTTCTGGGCGCTGGCACGTACCGGCCAAGGCACAGAGCTCAAAGGTAACGACCAAGTGAATGGCTATCTGCTGCTGGCAACCTCCTGCGACGGCACCCTGGCCACCACCGCCACGCCGACCACCGTGCGCGTAGTCTGCAATAACACCCTGACCATCGCCCTCGACGGCAGCAGCCGGGCAATCAAGGTGCCACACAACACCCGCTTCGATCCCAAGGCGGTGAAGAAGCAACTCGGTATCGCCGTCTCGCAATGGGACGAGTTTATGTATCGCATGAGAGCTTTGGCCGAGCGTAAGGTGCAGTGGCATGAAGCGCTAGGCTATTTCATGAACGTGGTGTGTGAGACCAGCCCGACCGGCGCTCTGCCGGAGCAACTGCCCAACGAGCGCGCCCTACGCAAGGTCCAGGAACTGTACGAGGGCCGTGGTCGTGGCAGCCAACTGGACTCAGCACGCGGCACTGCTTGGGGCCTGCTCAATGCCGTGACCGAGTACGTCGACCACGAGCGCCGTGCCCGTAGTAACGAGTACCGCCTGGACTCGGCATGGTTCGGTCAGGGAGCACAGATCAAACAACGCGCCCTGGATGCCGCTCTGCAACTCGCCGCCTAACCCTTACTTACCTCACCCCTTGCGCCCGGTCAGCCATGTGCTGGTCGGGCGTTTTTTATACCAGCAGGTAAAGACGATGAAAGCAACGTCATTGAATAGCAGCACCCGCCAGAAACGCCCCGCCCTGCGCCTGGTCAGCACCAAGGAGCTGCCCCGCGAGGACTGGTTGCAGATCCGCAAGCAAGGCATCGGCAGTTCGGATGCTGCCGCTGCGGTGGGTCTGAATCCCTACAAGTCGCAGCTGGAGCTGTGGCTGGAGAAGACCGGTCGCGATGCCAGCATGCCCAAGGTCGATCCTCACGATGAGGAAAGCCCGCTGTACTGGGGCAATGTGCTGGAGCCTATCGTGGCCTGGCATTACAGCAAGCGCAGCCAGCACAAGGTCCGACGGATCAACGCGGTGCTGCAGCATCCCGATCCGGCGCTGCCCTGGATGCTCGCCAATATCGACCGCGAGGTGATCGGTACCGACGATGTGCAGATCCTAGAGTGCAAGACTGCCGGCATAAACGGGGCACGCCTCTGGAAAGAGGGCGTGCCCGAATATGTGCAATTGCAAGTCATGCACCAGCTTGCAGTCACTGGCAAGCAGGCCGCTGATGTGGCGGTGCTGCTCGGTGGCCAGCATCTGGAAATCCATCGCATCACACGCGACGAGGCGCTGATTACGCGGCTGATTGATCTAGAACGGCTGTTCTGGGATTACGTCGTCAGTGACACCCCGCCACCAGTCGATGGCACAGCGTCTGCGGAAGCGGCATTGCGCTGCCTCTACCCCGAGGATAACGGACAGACCCTGGACTTCAGACAGCACAAGGAACTGACCTGCACCTTCCTGGAACTCAAGTCTATTCGTCAGAGCATTGCTCAGCAGGAAACGCGGGAGGCGCAGCTCAAGCAGGTTCTGCAGCAGGCCATGGGGGAGGCCACCCGAGCAGAGTTTGCAGAGGGTTACATCAGCTGGAAGAAATCCAAGGACAGCATTGGTCTAGATGTCGAACAGATGCTCAAAGACAAGCCCTACCTGCAAGCTCGCTACCCCAAGGCCAAAGCAGGCACTCGTCGCTTCCTGATCGCCTAAAACAGCTTGCTCACCCTAGCCACCCGGACCACTCACGTCCCGGTGGCTTTTTTATTTCAGATCAAGGATAACCGCCATGCTTAAAGGTTTAGCCATTACCCCGCCGGTACTCGGGCGCATTTCCATCGGCAAGGTCGTCGAGAAAAATGGCAAGCGCCTGCCAGAGAAGGACAATCAGTTCACCATCACGTCGCAAGTCCAGAGCCGTGACGGCTGGCTGCTGCATCCACTCAACGAAGAACTGCGCAATGGTCAGGACGGCAAGCTGCGCAGCATTCCGATCCGCTTAATGTTCAACGAACCAGACCTCAACTTTCGTGCGGACTTCAGCCTGTTCGACCGTACTACCGGCAGGCCGTTGTGCGTCGGCAATGGTGAAACTTGCAAGCGTTTGACCAAGGACGGCATCCAATCGCTGCCCTGCCCTTCACCTGATGGTTGCCCACTGGCCCAAGGCAATGCATGCAAACCTTACGGTCGACTGAACGTGGTGATTGGTGATGACGACCCACTGGGCAGTTTTGTCTTCCGCACCACTGGGTTCAACAGCATCCGTACCCTGGCAGCGCGTCTGCATTACCTGCAAGCCATCTCTGGCAATCGCCTGGCCTGCCTGCCATTGGAGCTGCGTCTGCGTGGCAAATCCACCCGTCAGAGCCATGGCACGCCGATCTTCTACGTCGATATCACGGTGCGCAGTGAAATGAATTTAGAAGACGCCCTATTGGCAGCCAAGCAACTGGAGGAAACCCGGCAAGCCTCGGGCTTTGACCAGAGCGCCTTGGATTACGCAGCCCGGCAAGGTTTTAACAATGGCGCTTTTGAAGACAGCGAGGAGGACAGTGGCGCCATTGTCGAGGAGTTCTTTCCCGCTGCTGAAACCCCACCCGGCAACGCAGAGGCCAAACCGACAGCACCGTCAAAGCCCTCACTGGCTCAGAAGCTGGAGGCTCAGGCTATCGAGCACAGCACTAGGCCTTCCGTTCAGTAACGCTCTACTCAACCTACCCAGCTTTCCCCATTCTTACAGGAATACCGTCATGAAATATCACAAGCTCAAAGCCGGTGAAGCGAGTGGCACCTACGTCATGGAGTCCCCCGTCACCGAGGCCGACATCCTGCAGATGGCGCAACAACTGGCCATGAGTCGTCTGTCTAAAGGCCGGGCACTGACTGAGCCGAAGCAGGTGTTCAGTCACCTGCAAACACTGCTGCAGTACCACGAGTATGAAGTCTTTGCCCTGCTGCTGCTCGATTCCAAACATCGGGTCATAGGCTTTAGAGAACTGTTCAGAGGCACTCTGGATGGTGCGGATTCCACGCTGACTCGGACACCCATTCCACGCGCATCCGGACAGTGATTCCACGCTGATCCGGACACTCATTCCACGAGCATCCGGACACCGACTCCACGGTCATCCGGACACTTTTC
>Ga0247725_1000173_pt1 | contig 71330 bp, 58 predicted proteins | sample OKSTACKMCFT3sol_FD_183021 | JGI IMG/M metagenome (GOLD analysis project Ga0247725, IMG submission 183021) | Subsurface sediment microbial communities from gas well in Oklahoma, United States - OK STACK MC-FT3-sol | ecosystem: Environmental > Terrestrial > Deep subsurface > Rock core/Sediment...
TTTTTTCATTGAACACTCATCTCTGTTAAGCCTGGAACAGCTTATCCCCTTGGGTTTTAATCACCATACCTGAGGCAAGCTGCACCACAACATCATTTTTAACTACTTCAAGTACAGTTGCAGGCACTGGTTTCAGCCCTACTTTTAACTGCACAGCACTGCCAACTTTTAATGTGGCTGTATTTAATGCAATAAGTTCAACCGCTTGCTCCGTAACCACTTTTTCTGTGGTCTGAGGCTTAGAGTGAAGTCTGGCCGCTTTTGCTGAGACAGTGGCTTTATTTGACGGAGATTTTTTGTAAGCAGGTTTGTCTGAGGCCGGAGCCTTAGGCTGGTCTTTTTGCTGCTCTTTGTGTTTAGCGCGTTCTGCTGCAGCTTTAGCTTTGCGAACTTCTGCAGCCTTGGCTTTGCTTTGCTCTAAAGTTTCAGCAGCGTGAGCTGCCTGTTGTTCGTCAATCAGATCACCGGCCTGACCGTCCAAATCAACGCGGGCTACACCCACTTTGACTCCAGACAAATAACGCCAGCTGGAGGTATACAGACGTAAAGCATGACGGATTTGGGTTTTGCTGATGCCATCGTCTTCAGACAACCGCTGTGCTAAGTCCTGAAAAATACCTATTTTCAGAGGTTTAGCTTCACCGCTTTGGCTAAAACACAGAGGAAACTTTTCGCTAAGTTCGGCGAGGATTTGTTTCACATCTTTGCCTGCAGGTTGAGCTTGGATTTGTTCAGTTGGGGTTGTCATGCAAAATTACTCTTCTTCATCAGCGGCATCGTCTAACTTAATGCCTTCTTCTAATTGGTTATTAACGTAACAGATAGCCCAGTCGACCAGCTCATCTTCATCTGCTTCTAACAGAACTAAACTACCTCGTAGTTCGTTCCAGATTGCATTGAGTAAATGGTCAATTTCGGCCGACAAGATATCATCTGGAAAACGGCGCCAGACTGCGTGATAAATGGCGTTGATGCGATCAGCGACGATCTCTTCTTCACCTTCCCAGTCGCCAACATCGGCAACCTGGAATAAATAATCCTGAATATTAACTAAATCTTTCATAAAGTCCGCGCCAGATGCTGTTCAAACAGCTGAACCAACCCAGCTAAACCTTGTTGGTCATCCAGATCAAAACGAGCCAGGCTTGGACTGTCAATATCCAGCACCGCAATAATCTTGCCGTTATGGCGTACAGGTAACACAATTTCTGAGTTACTGGCTGCATCGCAGGCAATATGGCCCGGAAATTCATGGACATCTTTCACCAACTGGATTTCACCACTGGCCACAGCTGTGCCACAAACGCCCTTACCTACCGGAATGCGTACGCAGGCCACTTTGCCCTGGAAAGGTCCTAACACTAAAACGTCGTCCCTTAAAATATAAAAGCCTGACCAATTCAGATCAGGCATTTCATTAAAGAGCAACGCACTCAGATTTGCCATGTTAGCAATCAGGTCTGTTTCGTCTTCGATCAGAGACTGAGCTTGCTGTTGCAGCAGCTGATAAAATTCTGATTTTTGCTCACGCATGAAATATAGGTTCTACCATTACAACGAAGGTCCCTACATTACTTGTTTTGTCGCGAAATTTAAACCTCTGCCACAAAAAGATTTAGCCACTTTTGTCTAATAAACAATCAATGACTGTTCATTTCAAACTCAACTGACACTTCGGCTCTGATATCGGTCTGACCAAAGCTGACTTCAGCACCATCAGCCATGGCTCTGGCCATCTTCATCACTGGCGCCGGAGCATAACCCTGTTCATTGATTTTTTGCGCAGAACCAAGTTTTAAACCGTTGGCTTTTGCTAACAAAGCAGCCTTGGTTTTGGCATGAGTAAAAGCCTGTTGCAGCGCTTTTTGATACAACTCATCGGACTCGCTGACTAAAAATTCAGCCTGATTCATCTGAGTCACGCCTAAATCAGCCGCTTGTTGCAGCACTGTGCTGTACAGCGATAAGTCATTTAAAGACACGGTGATATCGCGGCTGACCACATAACGTTGTGGTAATTTGCGCTCAGGGTCGTGCTGATAATCAGGTTGAATACGCAAAGGTGCATTGTTCAGTTGCTCCTCTTTTATGCCCAGTTTACGCAAAGCTTTCGTTAAAGCGGCCACCTGATCATCGACTTTTTGTTTCGCATCACTTACTTTCTCTGAGCTCTGCTGAATTTGCATGCTCAAACGCACCGCATCAGGTTTGGCTTGCATCACGGCAGAGCCGGATACAGTGACGGTTTTTACCGCTGGCGTATCGGCTAAAGCGACAAAGCTCAGACTACAAACCAGAAGAGCTACTAATTTTGTTTTCATTTTTTAATCCTGTTAAACACTATCAATCCAGCACAGATTAACCTAGCTAGCTGAACGGCTACTTAAAAATTAATGAAGCTTCAGTACCTTATCAACAGCCGACTGAGTTAAAGGGTGATAACCAGCCCGAGCTTTCTGATACACCACTTTAGCCCAGTCGAAAGTTTGTGGACTTTGACTGAGTTGCTGATACAAAGGCACTACAAACTTACGCCGTCCTACTCTGATTAAAAACTGCTCCAGCGCAGGTTGAGCTTCTGTATAGTTTTTTGCCAGCGCCACTTTAAACCAGGCTGTTGCTACTTCCGCATTTTGACTCTGGGTTAAACCAAAGCCTTGGTCCAGCTGTTGTAGCTGGGTGGTGTCGACAGTAGCAGCCAATTGCCCAATAAAATGTAACCAATGGTGAATACTCCAGCTGTTTGTTTGTAAATCCGTCAGCTTGCCGCTTTTTTTCCATAAAGCCAGTTGTTGATCCACCTGTTTAAAAGCATCAGACTCTGGCGCAACAAAAGTGCTGGCGAGTCCCGGTTGATACAACCACTCCAGTACTTCCCCCATAGAAACAATATCTGGGTCATTCAGCAGGGTTTTACGCATATAACGCAGGAATTTTTCGGTATCCATACTTTGAAACGCAAAGGTCTGGAAATAGTTCTTTAAGAACGGATCAAACACAGCGCGGCCAAAACGTTGCTCTAAAAACTGCAGGAATAACATACCTTTGACATAAGGCACCTGAGTAAAGGCGTCGTCAGGATCACGGCCTGTGTAGTCGGTCACCAATAAGGTGTCTTTTGGCTCAAGCTGATCGAGATCGTTTTCTAAGTCCTGTACCGACAGCTGACGCTCCAGCAAGGCGCGCTCTGGCCCATACACTTGCTCCATAATGCGGTTTTCGACATAGTTGGTAAAACCTTCATTTAGCCACAGCTCGTGCCAGCTGCCATTGGTGACTAAATTACCCGACCAGGAATGTGCCAGCTCATGCGCTATTAAACTGACCAGACTTTTATCACCAGCTATGACAGTAGGTGTAATAAAAGACAAACGCGGGTTTTCCATACCACCAAAAGGAAAACTGGCCGGTAAGATCAACAAGTCATAACGACCCCACGGATACTCGCCATACATAGCGCTTGCCACTTGCATCATCTGCTCTGTATCCGAAAACTCGGCGACTGCTTTATCCAGCCATACTTTTTCGGCATAGACTCCGGTACGTTCCGACATGGCTTTGAATTCTAAATCCCCAATCGCAAGAGCTATCAGATAAGCAGGAATGGCCTGAGGCATACGGAAAAAATAGTCACCGTCTTTGTCCGTATTGGCACTATTATCTGCACCCATCACGGCCAGTAACTCTTTGGGTGTATGAATACGGGCTTGATAATTCAGCCGCACTGCAGGTGTATCCTGCAATGGGATCCAGCTACGGGCATGAATAGACTGCGACTGGCTGTACATAAAAGGCTGTTGTTTTTCGCTGGTTTGCTCTTTGGTCAGCCACTGCAAGCCGGACGCTTGTGGGCTGGTGTGGTAATAAATACGCACCTTGGGAAATTGGGCCGGAAACTCTATGCGTAGCGCCTGGCCGTGAGCAGGCGATTTCTCCCCAAAGCTGTGAGTTAGTTTCAACCAGCGGCCTTCAGCAGATTGCCCTACAACTTTTTCAATACTCAAATCCCGGCTATCCAGAATAAGCTCTCGCACATCCGGATGATGCCAGTCCAGTTGCAGCTCAACAAAACCAGAGAGTTGTTGCTTTTCAAAATCAGCCGTTAAATCTAAGCTCAGTTGTGGGTGACTGACTAAGGCAAAGTTGCTGAAACTATGAGGATCGCCTGCCTGAACTTTGGCAGCGAGGATAAACAGCAACAATAGAACAACACGCATTTTATTCTCCGAAACTAATTCTTACGATAATTCATAGGATTGGCAGGATAATAACAAAGTTCCTGCTGGCTCTGGTGACTGAAATGCCGGGTGTCTTTGTGCGGTAGTTTCATAAAACCACCCACCCCTTCGCCACTGATCAAAGGCACCTTGGCCAGAATACTTCGCAACAAGTCGGCAAATTGCGCTTCAGCTGCGGGCTCAAGCAAACGGTAATAGTTGTGTATTTTCATATACAAAGGCGTCACTTCAAAAATAATACAGCCGGTATGGCGGATTAAATTTAGCGCAGCGAGGTCGTCCATAATGCTATCCGGCAATACCAGTTGTTCGTCTGGATCTTTACCATCCTCAAAATAACTGTGCTGGGCACTGCTGTCTTCAAGCTGACTTTGACCTAATTCGTATTTTAAGCTGGTGCCCTGGGGGACGACAAAAGGTATATCCGTGCTGTCCCGTGCTATATGGATGGTCTGGCGGGCGTCGAATAAACAGGCTTTAAAAATGCCGACTTTGGCAATAGAACGCGCCAGTTGCACCACGTTGTTTACAGCCACAGCAAAGGCTTTTTGCAGGCGCTCGTCAAACAAATTAAGGCTGGAGTCGATATAAACCCCAGTGCTTTGCCAATGAATAGCTATACCACCGACCACTGGATAACGGCCTAAACGACTGACAGCAGCCACAAAAGCTTTTTCGGTTTCGCCCATACCTTCAAGGTAGTTTTTGTAGTAACGCTCCAGCTGCACATCGTCTATGTACTGAATGCCTTCTTCGTCGCTGTGCTCCCGCAAAAAGGATTTACGCGATGAATAGACCACAGTATCCAGCTCCTGTGCTTTCTCGCTGATCCAGACCGGCAATACCGATTCTGTGCTTAATAGCGGCAAATCTGGCGTCACCAGATGGTTTAATCGAGGCATAGCTTTTAAGAAATAATCACCGGCTTGCTGGCGCAACAGCAAATCATCCGCCAGCATGCTGTCGAGCATAGTGGCAAATTCCATCGGTAAACCCAGGCTTCGTGCCGGGATAGCTTTGCGACCAAAACGACAGGACTGACCGGATGCCAGCGCATACAAAGTACTGGCCACTCCCTGCTCATCAAAACGTGGGCTGGATAAAGCACCGGTTCGCTGCTCCGGGCCAATAAAATACACATCACCTAAACGGGCGTTGGAGCTCTGTAAATCCGACGACATCAGTTGCATCACGTTGGTGCCAATGTAATGGCCTTCGCTGTCAAGCTGGGCAAACACTGAAGATCCCCAATCGACCAGGCTGATTTGATTGGTGCTCTCGTCATAGACAATATTTGACGGCTTAATATCACCATGCACTATAGGCGCAATTTCGCCGTCTTTTTTATGACGCCGCAGTGCCAGCAATAAACTCGCAAGCTGAGTAGCAATATCCAGTAATAACCGCACCGGCATACGGCCCTGTTTCAGACTGTATTGCTCCAGATCCACGCCTTTGGCGCGGCCCATCATTAAAATACCCTGTTTTTTTACCAGCTGATAAGTAAAAAACGGCGGCACATTCGGATGAGCCGCCTGCGATAACATATAACCTTCGTCGGCTAATCGTTCCTGAATATGAGGCGGCAGATTAATACGGGAGAATTTAAACACCACATCCTGCTGTTTCTGATCAAGACCGGCAAAGACAAAACCATAAGCGCCCTTGCCCACCAGCTCGATTTGACGATAGCCGAGTTTCTCCAGTTCAGAAATACAAAGCGCCACCCAGTCTTTAAGCTTTTTAGCGTCATTGGCGTTGAGCAGGTAAACCGATTGCTCTTCGGGGATGTAAAAGTTACGAAGCTGATGTTTGTCCATTTGTTTACCCTTCGTACTTGAAACTGCTGCTTTGTTGCCTGCGTGCTCTCGCCCCAATCACATAGCAACCTATGTTCATGGGGACTCGATTACTTGTCGCCTCGCTGCAGTTCCAATTACTTTGGGTAAACCCGCTGAACCTAAATGATACTTGAAACTGCTGCTTAGTTGCCTGCGTGCTCGCGCTCTTAAAACGAAAAACCCGGAGGATCTTGTGATCATCCGGGTTTTGTAGCAAAGAACTAAGCCAATGACCAGCTATTTATCAATGGTTTAGACCATAGATAACAACATGGATGACGGTTGTTCCAGATAGCTTTTCCACAAATTAGTGAAACGGGCTATGGTGCCGCCGTCTATGACGCGGTGATCTCCAGACCAGCTGATTTGCATCAAAGAGCGGCCTTCCACTTCACCTTTGGCGTTAAAGCGTGGTAACAACTGGGTTTTACCCAGCGCTACTATCGCCACTTCCGGCTTGTTGATAATAGGTGTTGCCACAGTACCACCAATAGCACCAATGTTGGAGATAGTGATAGTGCCACCTTTGAGTTCTGCCGGGCTGACACGGCCTTCACGGGCTGCATCTGTCAGCTTGGTCAGTTCCTGAGCGATTTGCACTATGGATTTGTTCTGACAACCTTTGATATTCGGCACCAGTAAACCCACCTTAGAGTCTACGGCTATACCAATATTATGGTCATCAAAATAAGTCAGCTCTGAACAGTCGCTATTGACCTGGCTGTTCATAATAGGGTACTGCTTAATGGCCAGCGACATGGCTTTCATAAAAAACGGCATCAGAGTCAGCTTAATACCCTGCTTGGCATATTGATCTTTCAGTTGGCTGCGAAGTGCAATCAGCTCTGTTAAATCAATTTCTTCACAGTAAGTAAAATGCGGAATAGTCGAGACCGAATCCTGCATCTGACGCGCCATAGCCGCTTTAATACCTTTGATAGGCTCCACACGACTGCCACCCGTGCTGGTGGCTACAGCTGCGGTTGCAGCAGCTTTAACCGGCGTCGCTTCAGCTTTGGCTACAGCAGAAGTAGCTCCGCCATTGGCATAAGCTTTGACATCCTCTTTATAAACCCGGCCTTTGTCGCCAGAGCCAGGCACTAAGGATAAATCAATGCTTAGTTCACGGGCTAAACGACGCACGGCTGGGCTGGCTAAAGCTTTGCCATTGCCGGCTGGAGCTGCAGTGGATGCTACGGTAACAGAGGCTGCTTTGGCCGCACAGACCGGAGCAGCAACGGGCGTTGCAACAACAGCCACAGCTGACATAGAAGCACCAGCAATTTCCTGCTGAAACAGCGGGCTATGCACTTTGGCAATTTCACCTTTGGCGTAATGCAGCTTCACCACTTTACCAGCGTATTTAGCAGGTATTTGCACCAAAGCTTTGTCGGTCATGACATCGCAGACGGGCTGGTCTTCGGCCAATACATCGCCTTCTTTGATCAGCCACTCAACAATTTCACACTCAACAATACCTTCGCCTATATCAGGCAGAATAAAGTCTTCCAGCTGTTTGCCAGTGGCAACAGGTGCAGCTTGAGCAGGAGCAGATGGAGCTGCAACAGCAGGCGCAGCGCCGTCTGTATCCATTTCAAATAAAGGCGCATGCACTTTAGCAATATCGCCTTTGGCGTAATAGAGTTTGGTCACCACGCCGTCGTATACAGCGGGGATTTGCACTAATGCTTTGTCGGTCATTACGTCACAAACCGGCTGGTCTTCAGTGATACGATCACCTTCTTTCACCAGCCATTCCACGATTTCACACTCGACTATGCCTTCGCCAATGTCCGGCAGAATAAAATCTTTTTTCATCTGGCTATCCTTAGAAGTTCACCGAGCGTTTTATCGCTTCGTAAGTTTTCAGATGATCGGGCACATATTCTTTTTCCAGTGCCAGCGGGTACGGAATATCTAAACCACAGACCCGTTCAATCGGGCTTTCCAGATGCAGGAAGCATTTTTTCTGGATGGTCGACGCGATTTCAGCGGCAAAACCACCTGTTAACGGTGCTTCATGGTTGATGACTAAGCGGCCGGTTTTCATCACTGATTCGGCCACAGTGTCAACATCCCAAGGCTGAATGCTGCGAAGGTCAATCACCTCACAGGAAATGCCTTCGGTTTGGGCCATATCCACTGCTTTTTGGATAATTTCCATCTGTGCGCCCCAGGCTAACACAGTGACGTCTTTGCCCTGCTGCAGCACTTCGGCTTTGCCTAATGGAATTTCATAATACTCTTCTGACACTTCACCGACAGAGGCGCGGTATAACTTTTTAGGTTCGAAGAAAATTACCGGGTCCGGGCAGTTAATAGCGGCTAATAACAAGCCTTTGGCCTGAGCTGGATCGCGCGGAACCACAATTTTTAAACCTGGAGTATGAGCAAAATACGCTTCTGGCGACTGGCTATGGTAATGACCACCGGCTATACCACCGCCGTAAGGGGTGCGGAACACTAAACCACCGACGTTAAACTCATTGCCTGAGCGGTAACGGAACTTCGCCGTTTCATTCACAATCTGGTCAAAGGCTGGGAAGATATAATCAGCAAACTGAATTTCAGCCACAGGTTTCATGCCCTGAGCCGCCATACCATTAGCAAAACCCGCTATGCCTTGTTCAGTTAAAGGGGTGTTGAAACAACGGGCTTTGCCGTATTTTTCCTGCAACTTGCTGGTGGCGCGGAACACGCCACCAAAGTGGCCGACGTCTTCACCAAAACAGACCACACCGTCGTCTTTGGCCATGGCTAAATCTAAGGCGTTGTTGATCGCCTGTAACATATTCATCTTAGCCATTATTCAAATCTCCCCGCCGTCACCGGATAAGCATCCGGGTACTTTCTGATATGTGCTTTTAGTTCTTCTAATTGTTCGTTCAAAAGTGGAATTGGTGTTTCGTACACATCACTCATCAGATGTTCGATACCTGGCTTGTCCACTTTTTCCGCCACTTTTAATGCGTCAAGAATTTCCTGGCGCAGCGCATCGGACTTGGCTTTATCAGCTTCTTCGTCCAGCCAGCCTTGTTTCACCAGCCATAACCGGAAACGGGAAATCGGATCGTTTTTACGCCACAGCTCTTCTTCTTCTTTAGAGCGGTAACCACTTGGGTCATCAGAAGAAGAATGCGCGCCTAAACGATAAGCGATAGATTCAATTAAAATCGGCTCTTCGTGTTCAAGAGCATAGTCACGCGCCATTTGCGTGGCTTTGTACACAGCCAGAATATCTGCACCGTCGACACGAATGGCTTTCATGCCATAACCCACACCACGACAGGCAATACCATCGCCTTTAAATTGTTCGTTGGCAGGGGTTGAAATGGCATAACCGTTATTACGGCAGAAGAAAATCACTGGCGCTTTATGCACAGCGGCCATATTCAAACCAGCGTGGAAGTCACCTTCAGAGGCGGCGCCTTCACCAAAATAACAAATGGTGGTGTTTTTCAGTCCGCGTAACTTTTGCGCATACGCATAACCACTGGCCTGAGGAATTTGGGTGCCCAGCGGTGATGAGATCGTCATGTAGTAAATATCTTTGCTGCCGTAATGCACTGGCATCTGGCGGCCTTTACCTAAATCTTTTTCGTTGGAGAACAGCTGATTCATAAACTGCTCCAGACTAAAACCACGATAACGCAAAGCGCCTTGTTCACGGTACTGCGCCATAATCATGTCTTTATCATCCAAAGCAGCAGCACTGCCGACAGTGGCGGCTTCTTCGCCTAAACACTGCATGTAAAAACTGATACGGCCCTGACGCTGAGCGGCCAGCATACGTTCGTCCAGGATGCGGATAAACTGCATGCTGTCGTACATCTTAAGAGCTGTGGCTTTATCAAGTTGCGGCGCTTCGGCACCCGGGTACAATGAGCCGTCATCCTGCAGGATACGCAGCGTGGGAATTTGTAACGCGTGACCGCTGGTAAACTCAGCTGTGTGCACTGTAGAGATGGTTGCGTTATTGGGGTTAGTCATAGGTGTCTCTTTTGGTTGTATCCGTCAGACTGTGACAAACATCGGCGCAATCCCCTTGGTACTTGAAGCTTTGGCGTTGTTGACTGCGCTTTCTCGCCCCAATCACATAGTTTATCTATGCTCATGGGGCCTCTGTAGCTTGTCGCCTAACCACAACATCTATTACTTTGGGTATACGGTGGCTTGGTGACCACTCTTGGTAACTAAATTGCGTTTCCCCGTTTGCCCTGACCATTATTTTTGTTTTACGTGTTTTATACAGTATGGCTATTTTCTTCTATTTTTCGGCCGCAACTTTACCTTTACGTAAACTGCATTGCAACCAGAGGCAGAAATAAAAACAGCTGGTCTATGCACTAAAGCAAGGCCAGCTGTCAGAGTTTTTGTACTGTTGAAACGAAAATAGCTGCTGTTTAGCTGACTTTACCAGCTACTGACACAGGTTTTACCATCAGCATTGCGCGTTGACCAATAGCCACTTTAGGGTTAGGGAAAATAATAGCTTCACCTTCTACTTCCACTTTGTATTCAATACCCTCGTCACTGGCAAGTATGGACCCGACGTCAAAGGTCGTGAAGTTTTCGATGCTGTCAGCAAAGTGCAACTTGAAGGCGTCCGTGGTTTTATTAATAGAACGGCGCACTTCATAGAGATTAAAATCGGCTTCATTAAACTCTGTGGTGTGAAGCTCGCCGCCTGAAATTAAAGCCCTGAGCGCCGCCTCAGCTTCTGCAAAACGGCTCATGTCGTTCTGACCAAAAGGCCTGACTTTACCAAGCTCTATAGTAAAACCATGCGCCTTACAGCTTTGGGCGGCAAAATAGCTAAAGGTACTGGCCGGGGTTTGCATTAACAGCACAGTATTGGCACCGCAGGCTTTTAAAAACTCAAACTGGGTTTTGCTCCAATTCTCGCCATGTAAAAACGGATACACAGCAAACTTTTCAAAGCGAGAGCCGCGAATAGCTGTGTGCAAATCATATAGTTTACGCTCACGTAAACCTTGCGGTGCTTCTTCAAAAAACTTCAGCACATAAGTTTCTAACTTTTTGGCCCGTTCGCGTTCAGCGCTATGCACGCCAGGCTCTTTACTGTGGTGACCAGAGAATAAGCGATTGAGGTTATCCTGAATTTCCCGCACTCCAGCATTGATAGCAGGTGGATTGCCAAATAAAAACAGTACCCGCTCAGTAAGCAAGAGAGAGCCGGTCAAGACCTCAGTTAAAAGTGCAGAACAAAGCTCTACCGGCGCGGTTTCATTGCCGTGTATACCACTGCTGAGCACTATGTCCTGTTGACCAAAGCGCTGAGGCTGACAATAGATCACTCCGGTATCCCAGATTTGAATTTCAGTACCATTTGGAAGTGAGTAGTTGGCGAAAGGTAAAAAATCGGGGTTGGCTAAGCTGAGTTTTAGAAAATCAGGGGTCTGCTGCAATTGCTGCAACAACTCTTCAGGCTTCATAGATGCTCCGTAGGCTAGCGCTTAAACGCTTTTATAAGTTGCCCTATTCTAGCTTGCCCCTTGTAACAGTCCAAGCTGCTTTTCTTTGAAAAAGCAGCTTGAGACATATGCCGCTATTAAAGACCGCAACTTGCTCCGTAAATCGACTGCGCCCATTGTGGGTTATCGATAAAGGGATTGCGGTTTTGTTGCCATTCGTAAATGCGGTTATTGCGACGGATCTCGAAACTGTCCACCGGATCTTGTAGATGCCATTGCAACAGGACACAGAGTTTGCCCATTTCAGGCGCTGAACTGCCTGTAGGTGCAAAATTACGTAAAATCAGGTTTGGCGTACTGGTTTCATCGCCGCCTTCATAGCGCACATCCATATAAAACATCATACGGGCGATGTCGCCTTTGACAGCGTTGCGTGGCTCGAAGCTGTCACTGTCCGTTTTGTTTTCCGGCGATTCGACTAAGGCTGTGCCACCTAGATCAAAATCTTTATTGCCCCGACTGGAGTTAATAGATACATCGGCAGGTCGCAGGTGATGGATATCTGTATAGGCGTATTGGCTTTCACTGGGGAAACCGTGACTTTTCGCCCAGACATGCTCGCGGTTCCAGGCATCCAACGAATTGGTCTGGCCGGCGCGGAATGTTTTAGCTTCAGAGCGGCCTGCGTATAGCAGAATCACGTTATTGCTGTTGTTTGGATCTTCATCTGTATAGGAAAGCGCGTCCCACACCTGGCTATAGGTTAAGCGGACGTGACCACGTAATATGTTATTTAACGCGGCTTTTAGCTCAGTGCCTGATTTACCCACAGCAGCAGCGTAATAAGTAGGCTGATTAACAACAGGTGGAGTGCCTCCTCCTGTATCGCCACCGCCACTGCAGGTTGTAGTGAATACGCCGGTGCCCGGATTACCATAATTAGCAGACACCACCCAATCTGAGGCCAGATTATTATCAGTGGTTTTATTGCGGCTAATGGATTTATCCACAGCATTGATGGACCAGCCGGATAAGCCATTTTCCCAGCCCACAGCATCGACTTCTGTGCTGCCATTTCTTAATTTGACGTAATCGCCACTGTTACCAAACGCCAGTGTTAAACCAGCGAGCTCCGGTGTTTTGCCATACAGGCTTTGCATCGCCGCACTGTTTTTTGCCACCAAAAAGTAGCTGCGCGGCGCTACAGTGCCAGACAAATTAAAGCTGCCGCCATTATCCTGCAGGCTATAGCCCTGCAAATTAATGGCAGTACAGCTGTTGTTATAAAGTTCGACAAACTCTTCAGTGTTGTCATTGTTTGGCGCGTCGTACAACACTTCAGTGATCAGCAGATTGGCAAAGCTGGCACTGCTGTAGAGCGCTGCAGCAAGCAGCGATAGGTGTATGATTTGTTTCATTATAAACCCTGTGAGTTCTTGTTATGCTGTGGAGGTAGGCTTTATGCTCCCCCATGTAGCTCTGCATCTGTGTCAAAGCAGCACAAGATTAACCCAGTTTTGTGACAATTCACTTAACTAATATACATAATATTTACTTTTAATTTAGCCTACATTAAGCCCAGACATTAAGCCCAGATCACCAAAGCAGCCGCCAGCACAATCAGCGCTAAGCCGAGCAAACTCTGGCGTCTTAATTTTTCTTTAAGCACCAGCACTGAAATAAGCAATGTGAATACTATTTCGATCTGGCCAAGGGTTTTCACATAAGCAACCGCCTGCAAACTGGAAGCCGTAAACCAGCCTAAGGATCCCAAGCAGCTGGTAAGACTGGTTGCCAGAGTCAGTTGTGGCCGCTGCCATAATTTCACTAAATTATCCTTATCTTTCAAAGCCAGATACGCCAGCAAAATTAGGGTTTGGGTAGAGATCACTAAAAACAGTACCCAGGCAGCCGCAGGTAAAAAAGGTAAGTGCAGCGCCAGACTGGCTTCCCGGATCCACAAAGAGGCTACTGCAAAAGCTAAACCACAGCCCAGACCCAGCAGCAAGGTTTTTATTGATAAGGATTCCATGCTTCTGGCACCAGTTAACAGAAACACGGCAATACCACCAATAAACACCCCCACCCAACCAAAAGGACTAATGTAGGTACCAAAAAACATCACACCTAAAACAGCAGTCAGAATTGCCTCGCTTTTGGCAAGCCCAGCCCCTATTGCATAATTACGCAACCGGAACAACAGGATCATCAGGGCGGTAGCAAGAATTTGCATCAAAGAAGTCGCCAGCACATAAAACACAAAGCTGGCGCTAAAATGCGGAATACTGTAGTCCTGCCAGAGATACAGGCCGATTAAATACAATAAAGCAAAGGGGCCGGCATAAATAAATCTGGCCAGCGTTACTCCCATCACAGACACGTCTTTGCTTAATTGTTTTTGCAGCGCATTACGTATTGCCTGCATAAAAGCGGCAAACAACGTAAATGGGATCCATAAAGACATGTAGACATCCACCCCGAAAAGTAAACAGCATCATGCAGTGGCTTTAGCTGCGGCGCAATCTGAAATTGGTTGCGGCTTCTGATCATTGTCAATTTTCCGCATATTTTATTGCCAGAAGCACTATAACCTGAGTGTGAATTTGCGCTTTACAGCTCTGCTGTAACTACGAGATCAAGCTTTTTACTATTCAGCGGCACGAAAAAACTGCTGCGGCAACTGAGCTACTTCATCAACCACCCACTGAGCTTCAATGCAGTCTGTTAAATGGGCCGCCATAAACTGGATTAAACGCCTTGCAGCCGCGCCTAATCTTTTGTCCTTGCGCGCCACCAGATACCAATGGCTATTCAGTGGGAACCCCTTCACCTTCAATACCTTAAATTGCTCAGAGCTTTGTCCCAGTGTGTAGGTTGACAACACCGCCAGCCCCAATCCACTGGCGACACTTAAGCGTATCGCTTCATTGCTTTCAATTTGCATGGTCTTAGAAAGCTCAACACCCTGACTGCTTAACCATGATTCAAACTGCATACGAGTCGCAGAGCCCGGTTCACGCATCAGAAAACGCTCGTTTTTTAACTGGGAAAATTCAAGTTCACCGCCTTCAGCACAATAACGCGATGCCCAATGATCAGCTGGGGCTATTAATTGCAGCGGGTTTTTGATGATACGACAGGCCTGTACCAGCTCGCCGCTTGGTGGCTGGCTAAACAAATATAAATCATCATCCTGATGCGCAAACCGATTCAGAATATGTGCCCTGTTGCCTACATTTAATGTCACTTCAATTTTCGGGTTGGCTTTATCAAATGCGCCAAGAATGGTAGGCATCACGTATTTGGCTGTCGTAACAATACCTAAACTCAAAGTGCCACTGCGCCCGCCTTTGGCTTCTTCCAATAAAGATGAAAAATCATCAAAACGACTCAGCACATCAGACGCGGCCTGAAACAACGCATCACCAATATAAGTGGTGTGAACTTTGCCTTCCCGGTATTCCAGCAGTGGTTGCCCAACTTCATCCGCCAGCTTTTTTAGCTGCAAAGATACTGTCGGCTGAGTTAAATGCAATAGCCGAGCTGCCGCAGACACCGATGCCAGTCGCACCACTTGTACATAGACCTGCAATAACCTGAAACTTAAATGCCGTACATCCATAGATAATCATCAATAGTTAAGTGGCAAACAATTAATTATCCAATATACCCAAAGACGGGCACAATCGCCACCCAATAACAGCTACGGAGTTGAGTCATGCCTGATATTGTGATTGCGTTTTTTGCCTTTGGCCTTGTTGCAGGCTTATTAAAGTCAGATTTAAAAGTTCCTCAGTCTATTTACGAAACCTTGTCTATTTTGCTGATGCTGGTGCTGGGCCTCAAAGGCGGTATGGCGCTGCATGGCCAAGCTCACAGCGGCATGGTGACAGATCTGCTGGCCGTTGCTGCGTTAGGTTTGATTATTCCGCTGCTGTCTTATCCGGTTTTGCGTTACCTGATTAAACTAAGCAACTCGGATTCGGTCAGTATCGCCGCTCATTATGGTTCAGTCAGTGCAGGTACTTTTGCTGTGGTATTGGCTCTTGCCGAAAAATCAGGTCTGCCTCTACTGCCTGAAACTACGCTTTATCTGGTCATGCTGGAGCTACCGGCCATCGTTATCATGCTGGGTTTATATGGAGCACTCAAAGGTCAGGGCAAACAAGCTCACATCTGGCGTGAAGCCTTAACCAGCCGTGGTGTATTGTTATTAGGTGGCGGCGTATTGATTGGTTATCTATATGGTCCTGAAGGTTTAGAGCCTATTGCTCCTGCCCTTATTGGTGGCTTCAAAACCATGCTGGCGCTGTTTTTACTGGAAATGGGCCTGTGTACCGCCAAAGTATGTAATCCCCTGCCGATACAGCATTGGCGCCTGATGCTGTTTGCAGCCTTAGCCCCATTTGCTTTAGGTGCTTTAGGTTTGGTTTTTGGTTTAGTACTGGATTTACCCCAGGGTTCGTTACTGGTTCTGACCACTTTAGCTGCCAGTGCTTCTTATATAGCAGCGCCAGCCGCTGTGCGCGCCAGCATCCCGGATGCCAATATAGGCCTGGCCATGCTGGCATCCTTAGGTATCACCTTCCCGGTCAATGTGCTGCTGGCCATCCCTGTGTATCAGCATTGGGTTGAACTTGCGGTTGGAAAATAAGCTAAGGCTCTGTTAAAGCGAACAAAAAAAAAGCAGTCACACCAAGGGGCATTGCATTTGTGAGTTAAAGCAGTAGTATAAGGCCCAACGTCGGTACGTAGCGCAGCTTGGTAGCGCACTTCGCTGGGGGTGAAGGGGTCGGAGGTTCGAATCCTCTCGTACCGACCATTTAATTAACCTGCTTTTACAGCAGGTTTTTTTATACCTGAAATTCTCCGATTTTAAGCGCCCAATATATTGTCTTTTCCAGAGCAGCTTTGCTCCTGCTGTAGCCTGTCACTCACTTTGATAGAATCCCCTCTCCTTGTGAACACACCGCGATTTAATCTAAATGCAAGAGTCAGGAACGGCCGCTGCTCCCCTTCATCAAAGTACCAAAGCTTAGTTCCGATAATAGTAGAAAAATTTCAATTTTCAGTTGACAAATACAGGGGGTAATCTTTAATTAGGTCTCCAAAATAGGGATTTCATCTTTTAGTTAAAACTGGATGAGTTTGAAGGTTAGATCTGCGCCGTAATCATATTCTGACTCCAACTATCAATTACTGACGGGATCAAAAACGTGGTGGCTTATTTACGACCAGACACCAAGGGCATGGAAAGGGATCAACCTTGAAGAAACAAAATTTTCAAACTCCGATCTCCCCGGCAGAGTCTCAGGCAGCCTGTAAAGCTGTTTTGGCGAGCGATAAATTTGTTCATGCACCGCGCATGTGCCGTTTGTTGCAGTTTCTGGTTGAGAGCGCAATTTGTGGCAACAGCCGCAACACCAGCGAATACGCTATCGGCATTGAGGTTTTTGATCGCAATGTGGCAACCTATTCGACCACAGAAGACCCTGCGGTGCGGGTCCAGGTGGGTCGCTTGCGGGAAAAACTCAAGGACTACTACGCCGCAGTACCTTCCGAGATTGAAATATCCATTCCTCTGGGTAGCTACATGCCTATTTTCAGGCGATCATCAGATGCCAATACATACCCCGAAGATACGCTGCTTTTCAGACCGATCAGAGCTATTTCAGAATGCACCAAGGGACAGTGTTTTGCTCTGGGCTTACATGAGGAACTGCTGCATCAGCTATTTCTGGCCTTTAACAGTATTACCTTAATCCAACACTCAGAAGATGACTTCAAGGTTCGTCATAGCAACGAGTCGAAAAAAGCCTCCAACGCAGCGGCCAAACACCTGTTTGAAGGATTCGTTCGCATCGATTCACAACGCGTCAGAACGTCCGTTCACCTGCTTGATCTTCAACATAATCAAATACGTTGGTCGAAACAATTTGATCGCAATAATTGCTACGACATATCGCTACAGGAAGAGCTGGCGTTTTCCATCTGCCAGGAATTGAAACTGTTTATGCTCGAAAATGGGCTGGATCATTTCGGATCAGATTCGCCACTATCAGAGCAAGCGCAGCCAGAAAACCGTATCACTCACATAGGCCAAGGCCGCAGACTGACAAGCCAATAGGTGGAAAGTCCGTTTTTTGCACCAAGATTTTGAGTTTTAAGGCGACTAGAATTGTGATTGAAAACTTGATCCCCATCCATTTTCTGACAAAAATGGGAACAGCTTTAGCTGGCCCAAAGGATGAGCTCTATTGATGGTAGCGATATCAATGGCAAACATCGTTGATAAGAAACTGATTTTATCCAAAATCCACTAACGTCGATGAGAACTGTCTTTGCCAGTGTCGCGGTCTTGGCCTGCAAGGAAACTTTTTTAATACAACGTGATATCCCATGAATATAGGGTGTTGTATTAAAAATTAATGAACTCACATCGGTCTCTGGTTATGGCAACCACCATAACAGGTACAACCATTTGAAACTACGCCCTATTTTTACAATGTAAAAATCAGCCTGTCCTTATTTGTTATCCATTTCTGCAGTGCCTGTCCCGGAGGTGGTTCGAGTTGAATGGATACACAGAATGCTTTACATTAGGTTCTAATTCACTTCAATATCACTGGAACCAGGAGTAAACTGTTCCCGCTTAATTTCATGTACTGTGCCGTTCCATGGAGTACTGTTATTTCTTAGTGCTTTGGCAACCTCCGCATCCTCGATGCCAAATTGGTTCGAGAAAACGGCCGCCCAATTAACCCACAAAGTATCAAATGTAACGTATCGGATCATCTTGTTTTTTGGAACCCTAGTCCAAATCTTCGATGAATTGCTAATCCTGTGCATATTATGCAATACTAAGTTCCAGCGGGCCCCTTCTCCAGCTAATTTCGTCCGAGCATCCAGTCTAACTTCGTTCTCAGCTCTACTCGCCTTGGGGTTTTGCTCCAATAAACTGCTTAACGCTGTATTTTTAGTATCGTGATGCGCCATGTTGAAAGTAGCGGAATGGCCCGACTTAGTTGGCTCCTGAGGTCCAGCAGTGCTTATTTCGGATACCTGACTATCATCGAGATCCTTTTGGCGAACGACATAGCCAAAAAGCCCCGGTGCAACCTGATACTGCAATTCAATGCTCTTGGATTTTCCATAAGGAACAACAATTTTGTAGATAAAGGGCTCTAGGACCGCAGGGGTTTGACCTCTTGCCCAAACCCAAACCAGCGGTGTAGGCGCTGCGGCCGAAGCCTGAATCTCTCTCACTGCATTACCAACCAGGCTGAAGTCCCGAGCTGCTTCAGCCAAAGCCTGGATTCGACCCTTTTTTTCAGGGATATTCTGCGCTTCCACTAAATCAGCTTTGCCATTCACACCACCGGGGACTCCTCCAGCGAGCACCAGCCTCCCTGCGCCCACAGTTTCTTTAATATTGGGAGGTGCTGTAACGCCTGTACGGGCCAAAGCGCCGTTAAATGATAGGCGTTGTATCGGCGCTCCTTCCATTGACGGAATGTACTTGCCTGATGAGGGCAGCTTATTCACGTTCGAATCTGACGTATCCCTCATAGCTCTTACCCCCATCACATCCGCTTCCCGCTCCAACCCAGCATCATCATTAACTGGGACACCGGTCTTCATCTGCATCGTCGGCTTTACCCGCCCCTGCGCCTGTTGCACCACATGCCAGGCTTCGTGCGGCAGATGTTTTTCCTGCCCCGGCGCAAGGTGAATATTGCTACCCTGCGCATAGGCGTGTGCGTTGAGTTGAGCGGGTTGGGATGAGTTATAGTGTACTTTTACATGATCCATGCTCATGCCAGAAAGCGACTCAATACCTGCTTTAAGCTGGTTCGGTAGGCCGGTATTGTTGGGTTTTGCCGTGATGTCTGACGCCAACTGTGCAGTGCGATTATCTGTTAAAACACGAGCCTGACTCACCTGGCCACGATTATCTGGTAACACAGTTTCGCCTTTACGTTGGCTCACGGTGCCATGTTCGGAGGACTGCTGTTTTTTGTGTTCAACCTTAAACTCAGCCATGTTATGCCCCTAATTAAATTGCACTGTCATGATGTTTCTGTGAAATTCACGTTTAATGCCGTGGATCAGATCGTCTAGCTTCAGTTGTGTTCTTATCCATGTTTACCGCGATCAATACACTGTCACCATACATCTTGTATGATGGCACGCCCCCGCAAATCCGAACCCAGGTTCTCTACTTCAATAGGAGTTATAGCCTTTCGAACCATGTTCGCTCGTGGTAATTGACCCCGCTTTCTTTCTGGCATCTTGTTCCTGAGCATTCATGCTTCCTAAAGCTGTGTGCGGGTGTAGTGCCAGGCCCTTTGACATCGCCGATTTGAGGGTTCCGGCTGAGTAAGTTTCCAGATCATCGCCATTCGCACCGTCATAATCACGTGGATCCCCCATATTCGAAGTAATAGACCCTTGGATCGCGGCAGCGTGTTTTACATTTTTCTTCATGTCCCAATACCCCAGACTTACATTGAACTCATGGGTATGTTGAATTGCATTTGGGCTGCCGCTCACTTCCACTGTGTACCAAATAGGTGACTGATGAGTCCACAATTGCGTTTTTGCATAATTTTCCGTCGTCATCAAGTGCTGCTTATTAGCTGCCCGCGTGATTGGAAAAAGATTATTGTTTAAAGCTTTGCCACCCAGATTGTCATTCAATAAATGTCCCTTTACTAAATCACCGCCATTGATAACGTAGTGCTTTCTCAAAGCATCCATCATCGGTGTCTGATCTGCATTGATATTCGCGCTTTCACCTCGCACCGGATCAGCGGGGTCGAGTAACGCCTCCATCTTCTTGCCGACAATCGTCGTATGTTTACCCCAGGTAAAATTTTGCCCTTCGTTCTTTACATAGGATTTAGCTTGTACTGGCGTGCGATTGTCCTGCAGCACCGTTGCACCTTTACGCTGACGCACATTGCCACCTTTCGTGTCCTGCTGTTTTTTGTGTTCAACCTTAAACTCAGCCATGTTATGCCCCTAGTTAAATTGCACCGTCAGGTTGTCTTTGCGAAATTCGCGTTTAATGCCTTGGATCAGGTCGTCGCGTTCTACCAGTTTTTTACCCCGGCTTACCGCGTTTAGTGCGCAGTAACGCAACACGTTGATAATAGCCCCGCCCGCCAGTTCGTGGTCTTGCGCGAGCTTCGTCAGGTCAATATCCTCAGCCAACTCACACACCCCTTCAAACGCTTTTTGCCATAGCTGTAAGCGCTGCGTTGCACCCGGCATGTTAAAGTGGATCATGGATTGGAAACGGCGGGTGAAAGCCTCGTCCATGTTCGCTTTGAGGTTGGTGGCGAGAATAACGGTGCCTGGAAAGTCCTCAATGCGTTGCAATAAATAACCGGTTTGCTGGTTGGCATGCCGGTCGTTAGAACTGCTGGCAGCAGTGCGCTTGCCAAACAGCGCATCAGCCTCATCAAAAAATAGAATCCAGTCTTTATAACTGGCTGCATCAAATACTTTGCCGAGGTTCTTCTCCGTTTCGCCTATGTACTTCGATACGATCATCGATAAATCCACCCTATACACCTCACGCCCGGTCGATTTGCCCAGTAAAGCAGCCGTCAGGGTTTTTCCCGTACCGGGAGGGCCGTAAAACACAGCGCGAAAACCTGGCTTGACCTTACGGGCCAGGCCCCAGTCGCGCATCAGGCTGTGGCCATGGGTGATCCAGGCCCGTATCTCCTGCACTTGCGACATCACGTGATGATCCAGCACCAAATCACTCCATGTCAGTGCGGTGACAATTGGGCTGGCGGGAAAGGCCGGGCTTAACTCTGGGCGAATTTTTTCTCCGGTCAACAACAACTGTAGCCACTGCTGCGACAAACTCCATACTCCGGATAACAGTGGAAGTTTGTCGTCCGATTGCTCCAGTGTAATCACCATTTCTGCAGCAAAGCGATGGCTGGGCGCGAGAATGCGCATGGCCTCCAGCCGCAACTCCGGGTTGTTGGCGCTCAGCAGAAATGCCAGCGTCTGCCCTGTAGGTAAAAAACCGCTGAAGGCTTTATCGCTGTATCCGCCAAATTCGCTAAAGCTCCGATCGGTCGTGCCGTTTACACTTAAAAACACATCCAGATATTCGGGCCGAACATGGGGTGCCAGAGCCAGCGCTAAGGCCAGGCGTTCAAAAGTGTCGAGCTGCCAATCTGAGGCCTGCCGCGCATATTCACTCTGCTCGGGCACCAGTTCGGGCGGCGATATATCCAACCAGTGATCCTGGTGCCCCTCGTGTTTTAGATAGCTGGCAATCACCTGCTGGATCACGGCATTCAGCCAGTCGAGCTCGCGATACAGCGCTTGTAGATTTTGTTCAGGCGTCGGCATAAGGCTAATCACTCAACAGGGCTACATCGTCAAGCGACATATCCACCCAGTTAAAAAAACCAATGCTGGTGGTCAGATTCAGCTCGTTGACTTTGACCAGATCAAGCAAATCGGCTTGCAGCCAGTTGGCTATTTCCCCTCCTCCCAATTCAGCTTTGTTTTCGACAATCAGACTCAGGTAGCGGTCAGTCATCGCATCACTCATCACCAATTTTTTGGCCTTAAAAAAATACGCAGCCTGGTCGTTGGTTTTTTCATAGCAGGCTGTGCCCGTGCATCGTTCTGCTCTGGCCGAACTGTGACTGAGCAGCCTAAAGCTATTGCTTTCAGAAAGTGCTGCCGACATTTCCAGACGGGCATCGGCCTGTCCCGCCACAGCCAGCCCCCAGTCTTCCGCCGTTGCCACGCCGGTAATAACGTATACCTGCCTGAAGCCATAATGCAGCTGGGTTAACTTTAAGGTCAGGTCATCTCTGATTTGGGCCCAGTTCAGCAGCAGGCTTGCTTTTGGCTTGCTTGCATGAAATATAAAATCGCCAGTATGTGAGAATTCGAGTACCTGCCTGGTCCAATAATAGTCTTCACTATCACCTCCCTGTGCAGTCTGGGTCTCGCACAGCAGTTGCTTTACCCCGCAGCTTAATTCCCAGCCGTTCTGATCCAGCGGGATCTCTCGGCTCACCAGCAAATTTTCTACTAAATGAGCATCGCCAATATTAAGCAAAGGCTGAAAGCGGCCCTGCCTCAGCTGGCACAGATCACCCAGCGCCAGCCTGCGCGTGAAAGGGTGCATCGGCAGCCAAGCCGTTTGCTGATAGCAATGGCTGTAAAACACTTTTTTAGACATGATTACCCCTCCCGCTGCAAGGCAGGCCAGCACTAGCCGGCCCCCCGCCTTAACCGTTATGCTGCGTAAGCTGCAGCTGTTGCAGCCGCCAAACCTGCTTTGTAGGAGTTCAGGCTGGTGGTGGCCGTCGCCAACGCGCTTTGGGCATAAGCCAGTTGCTGATTTACGATATTGACGTTAATCAGAGCCTGGTTATATTTTTCGCTCGCTTTGTCGTACGCCTGCTGCACCAACGCCAAAACACCGGTGCAATCTGGTGTAAAGCCAACGACAAAGTTGCCATCAACAACCAAACCAGCCACATTCTGCGTTCCTGAGACCAGTGTCTGCCGTTCAATTGTGCTTTTAAGCCTTGTCACCTGATCGTTTTCAAGTGTGATGATCTGCTCTGAACGCAAGGAGGTCGCCTCAGCCACATAACAGCTTTGTAATGCTGCAAGTGTAAGAGCTACAGCATTGTTGGCGTCAGCCGTCGCCTTCGCCATAAAGCTGATTAAAGTATCAGGTACCAGTGGATTACTTAATTTTTGCTTATTCACCAGTTGGCCAAACCTGTCTATCAGCTCAACCGTAAAAATCAATTTATTGATGAGTGTTGCCATTTCGCCTGACACCCGCTTGATTTCTCTGGTCGCTGTTCCCGTTTGTTTCAATGCCAAGCCTGTGCTGGTGCACAAGGCGTTAACACTGGAATCTATGTCAATGGCCAGATTGAAGTTCGTCAAAGCTGCGGCTTTATTGAGCTCAGCTGCGGTTAAATAAGCATTAAACTGAATGGATTTGGCGGTCTCAGCATCAACAATGGCTTGGTATTGATCGACCTCGTACTGGGCTTCTGCCACTTGCATTGCCAGCCAGTCGAGCTGGGCTTTTTCTTTGTAAACAATGCCGACTGCGAGCGAATTAATTGTCATGTTATTCATTTTTACTCTCCATAGAGCCGTTGTGTTTTATTGTTAAGCCTGAGTGCAAACAGTGATAGCTGGCAATGTATTCGCCATTACGTTGGTATACTGAGCCTGATCGCTGGGATCCCCAGTGGCAACCGTCAGTATGTAAAGCTGATACATGGTGTTTGGCTTGATCACATTGCCGAAGTTGTCAGTTGCAGTCGGCGGAAAATTAAAGGTACAGCGGCCTGATACTGCTGCTGGCACTGCGATATAATTCGCAGGTGAAACCTGCCCTGCGATGGCCTGATTAAAATAGATGGGAGGCAAGTTTAGGTTCTCAGGACAACGCAATAGATTGAGATCCGGCATTCCGCCTTGTTCAACAAGAATGCAACGGAATTCATAAGCAAGGCTCGCTGTGGACGAGCCAGCTGCCAGTGCTTCGGGAGCCGCTGAGGTCGCAGCAGGTTGTTCGCCTGAGACAATCTGCTGTACAGAAGCAGCTGCATCAGCCTGCGCGGCAACAGATTTCGCCTTGCCTTTACCTGGGGCAGCGGTAGTCGTATTTTGCTGCACTGTCCCAGTATCAGCAGATGAGCCTAATGGCGTAAATGTGAAACTGGCGGTCGACCAGGTCACGCCTGCAGCATCCGGGGCGCTATTTGGAGTAACTTCCAGCTTTTGCGCTAATGGCAAAGTGGTTGCCGGAGTAAATGGCTGGCTTGGTGCAGACAGTAACTCCGAATAGTTATTAATGTACTGTTTGTATGCTTTGGATAGCTCGATATACAAAAAGGCAACGTAGCTTGAGCCGGCCTGAATAGCATTGCCAAACGCATCAGAGCCAAGCTGTATGCTGGTCGGTGATCTTTTCACCGCACCTGTCACGTCGATGCTTGCATCCGGAGTAACACTCACAAAAAGGCTATTGTCGCCCGCAGGTCGTTGTGAAAATAATTGCTCAACCTGATCAATCGAAAAGGTAGTCTGATTTTGCGCCGGCACGAGCGTCAAGTAGTAGACAGGATCCGGGTCTGGAATGGTCACATCAGCAGCTTGGGGCGAATAAAAAGTTGGTAACGGCAGCGCCGCAAAGGATGCTGTTATTTCAGACCCGGACACGACACTTATACTCAGGCACTGATTGAGTTGGTTGTTGCTGTTGTCGTATGCCGTATTAATGGCAGACACTTCTCTTCTGGCGTCAGCAAGTTCTCCCTCGGCCTGCCGCTCTGCTTTGCTGGCTGTGGTTATTTGTGCATTTTCTGCAATGCCCTGTTTGGTGAATTTATCCAGTTCGGCCTGGGTCGACGTAAACAAGTTATCTATTTTCGATTTCACACTTGTCGTTTGAGCTAAAACCTCGCTGATGGTAATTTCAGCGGTAGAGCCAGAGGCGTTCATCGCACTTTTTGAGATCCGTTTTGCTTCATTCGCCACTTCATTGATCAGGCTGTTGGCGCTCTGAATTTTTTCGTACACATCGGTTTGGTATAGCGCTGCAGTTGCAATATTAAATGCAGCGCCTATATCTGAAGCCAGTACCGAAATGGCGTTGGAAGCGATCTGCACGTTGGCAGCAGCAGTAGCCGTATTGGTGATGCTCACTGCAACATCGGTATTTGCCTCTGTGGTCGAGGTGAGTAAATTGAACACCTGGTTCGCGTTGATCAGGCTTTGATTATTGATATTTTGCCAGGTGGTAACGTCATCTTCAGTCCCATCCAATTTGTCCCGAGCGGTGATTTCCGCTCCTTGCGCATAATAAAGCGTGTATTCGGCAACAGTTTTTAATGAATCCAAATTGGACTGATTAAGCGCCAGAGCCGACAAGGTATTGACCACTGTCTGTTGAAGGTTTTCATTGTAAGTATTCATAAGTTCCTCATTTTTATCCGATTATTCAAACATTAATGACGTTGTTTCATTGCTCCATAAGCCGGACATCCGTTAGGTTGGCCATGTCACATAAATCGCTTTTTCCATCCAGGGCAACTTGATCACGGAATATGAAAAAGGAGCACGCGCCAACAGCACGTCATAGGCACGCCTGTCCACCACCAAATCCCAATGATCATTTGCATCCGTTAACGACCCCTCTCTCACTAACCAGTCCCCCCGGCATCCATCCACCGAACTACTGCCTATAGCCTCCCAATGGCCGATCACGGAATTCAGCAGGCTGTGACAAAGATCGGCCTCATCGGTGGAAATATCGATGCCGATTTCTACAGGCTCATGCAGTGCTAAACCGCAGAGCAATTTATTGAGCAGCAAGTGCTGTTCCGCAGTTTCACTGCACCCTGTTGCTAAAAACTGTAAGTAATGCACGGCGCGTCGCTGAGCCAGGGGGGTGACGAATTGCTCGTTTTCAACCAGCCCCAGCCGGGAAAACAACATAGTGATAAAACCCTGCAAAATGACTAAGCCTGCATTGGTTATTCGCATTGTAGAGCTGTTGGCAACTGGATTTTTAGCGGCTTTTATGGCGTCCGCCAATCTTGCCTCAAGGTTATTCGTCTCATTGACTGTATTGGCATGAGATGATTTTTTAGCAGAGAGCGCTTCGGTGTTATTCAGCACTTTTGTCGTTGCAAGCTGCAAAGGTTTTGCTAATAACTTCAGTTGTGGGGCAAAAGCTGTTTGTAGTACAGCAATGTCGATCTGCTGTTGAAGCATCAACTGGTATAAAAAATTGCTGACGAATTGATCAGGTGTTAATGCGGCCCAATCATTAGTAAGCCAATGTTTCAAAACCAGCTGAAATAACAATGCGTCACGCTGCCGTGCGGTTGAATGGGGTATTTCAAGCCTCTGCAGACAGCGCTGGAACTTATCCAACAGCAGAATAGCAGTCTGTTGCTGTGGGTCGGCGATACGCATCGCATCTATAAGCCAGGCGAATGGCACAATACTGAGCAGTCGAAACATCACCCCATGCTGATGCTGTAAGTCATGCAGCAGAGCTGGTAACAGATTGGGTTTCACTGTACATACGTCAAACAACAAGCGATGCAAATCTATTGGCCGGGCGATCTTGAGCCAGGAAGGCGGTTGCCCCCGCTGTAACATGCAACGGGCGATGTCAATAAAAGCTGGATGATTTAAATACCCGGCCAGATAGTCTTGACTGAAATAGCCAGTAGCCGCGGTTTTGTCTTTATCTGCATCTGCCGGAGTTAGATTATCTGGCTGAACGGATAACTTTAGGCCCTGCTCTGCTTTTTTCGATGTCCGGTCAATCAATAGCCTGTAGGCATTATTCCAATGCGTTTTCTGTAACAGATGCTTTTGTTGCCCGAAACTTTCAACGCAGTCAGACAGAGGTACATTGAGACGTAAACAGGCACTGGCGATCATTCTGACAAGCAATTCACTGGCCGATAGATGATGTGCTCTGGCATCAAAGCTCAGAGTCCAGAATATTTCGGCCAGATGTTTCTCCAACACCGCGCTGGCACCTTGCCAATAGCCTGCGTTCTGCCACAGCAAGGCCCAGTGTTTAATAGTGTCTTTCGCTGGTTTCAGTTCGTCAGGAAGTTGCTTCGCTAGCCAGTGGGCAATAGGCTGACTATCACTCTTGTGGCTGAGTATGTTCAGCAGAAGATATTTATCAGGCTGGCGCTCCAGCCAGTCAGAGATACTATGCCTGTCCTCTTGTTCCAGTTGTCGCCAGAGTAAGGCCAGCGGCACCGCGTCAAGCCCCGATTGTGCAGCATCAAGTCCCTCTGACAAAGAACTGACTGAGCCAGCACCTTGTGGGATTAAGCGATGTCGTAGTGCAGACAAGAGTTCGGCAGGGCTCCATTTCTTGTCCGGCACAACACTGAAAACATCATGGCCAGTCTTGAACTGAGCCAATGAATGCCGGGAAGAAGCTGCCGCGCCGGCTCCCCCTATTCCTGCATGTATAACTGACAATAATGAGTTCGATAAATACTGAATCGAGCTATGAACCGGGCTATGAACCGAGGCATGCTGTAAAGCGAAGCCCCGGGCAGATGCTGCATTCAGGTTGGGCCAACACAGATCCTGAACCAGGCATTGTGCAATCTGCTGAGAAAGTGCAGAACTATTCACTCCACACTTTTGCTTCAGTAGCGCAACGAAGTCATGCCAAAAAACAGCCAAATCAAACCCAGTCTGAGCGCCTTGTCTGCCCTTAGAAACTCCAACTAACGCCTGTATTAACAAGGCCGGGACCTGATGCGCCAGATCAACACCATCCAAGGCAGGCAATTCAGCTCGCTTTTGCCAAAACAGCAGACTGTCGATCAGTGATACACAAAACTCTGTCGCGTCAGGTTCCAGCAGATCTATCAGTAGAGACAGGTCGGCGGCCCCCACCAACCTGAGCAATCTCAGGCTAAGCAGTTCATTGCTGGTTCTGTGTAATTCTGCGGCACCTAACAGCATGGCAAGTGATTGCTTTGCACCTCCACCACTCAGGCTATCGAGTATCAGTTGACCCTGCGTCTCGGCCACCAGGCCATAACCGCCATCAGTTCCCGTTTTCAGACAGTGCAGAGCCGCCTGCCAATAGGATGTTCTGACGCCGGCAGCACTATGCCGTCTGTTTTGTTCACGCCTTAACTCTTTGAAAATTCCCAAGAGTTCAAAATGCTGATAATTTGGATGCTCTGTTTGCACACTATGAATTAACAGATCTAAAAATACGGCCAATTCAAATCCATGTAGCTTGCAGAGCTCCAGCAAGGTTTTATGAACCAATTGGCGACGATTAAATTTCGAGCTGCGCGCCGTCAAAAGGTAAGCCAGTACGACTTGCCAAACCGTTTCCTTGTTCCAATTCTGTTTTCTGACCTGTGCTTGTGTTTGCTGAACGTGCGCCAGAATAAAGGAATGCTGTTGTGGCTCTGCGACTTGCACCAGCAAGGCCAATTCGGTGAAAGAAAAATGTTTCAATATGCCTTGGCGGGCTTTAACTGAGTGACCTTCAAGGAGCAACAGCTTCGCCATACGTGGAGCGTCCTGGCGTGCCAGTACTGAAAACAATTCGTCCACTTGTACTGTGTCTGCTCCGACAGCCTGTCGTCTGAGTCCGTAGTGCAACATCTTTTGTAATGCCAGCCAGAGATCTGGTGGTTCCGCAGATTGAACTACTGCTATCGGACTAGTGCCGTGATCCTGACGGTAAATCATTTTAATGGCGTTGAAAAAAGTCAGGGAGACGGCTCCCAATGATTCAAGCGCTGCTACAGCCTGAAACATTTGATCAAGCAGCCTCTGGTAATCGATTTGATAGTGCTGGGCAACTTGCCATAGGTTGGCGCGAACAAAGCTGGTGGTGTTAAACAAAGTACCTCTGTCCACCAGCAGGTGCTTCAGAATAGTCAGCCAGACAGATTCTCTGAATGCAGAGGCTCCGGCTGCTGGCAAGTGCCGCTCCTGTTGCAGGGTGAAAAGATCGTCTGCAAAAATACAGATGAAATCCCCCTGCCAGGGTTCCAGTAGCCGGATGATGCTGCGAATACGGGCCTCACCTAATTGCCAGACAAGGCGTTGCCGCACTCTCTGTGAACGGCCTAAATATCGGATGATATCTATGGTAGCGCGCGGGTTATGCTCCAGTTGTCGATCCAGTATTTGCAACGCACTTTCAGTTCCGCTAAACCACCAGGGCGCTGTTCCATGTTGTAAAAACCAGGTCACAAAGTCTTGCATTGATTCAACATGGTCCATAATCCGCAACGTGCCGCCATCATTCGATGCCACAGCAATTTGCTCATGAGCGAGCATTTTTTCTAAAGCTTTATGTACACATGCAGTTAATCGTCTGGGTAGCTCGTACGCCAAATCGTCGAACAGCATATCTCCCAAATCCAGCTCCAAGCTGGTAATACGCCAGGTTTGTGTGGTGGGACAAAGTTCATTGAAAGATTGCTCCAGCAGTTCAGTGAGCGCTGTATTGCTCCACAGGCTGATGAAATCCTGTAGCTCCTGCACTTTGGCTTCTTGATCAAAGCCGGTTTGCCAGCAGCATTGGGCTATCAGGTGGCTAGTCGTCATGCTTGTACCGCCTCCGCTTTTTCCGCTGATAAGCCAAGCTTTAATGCGAGTTCACCTTTTGACGCGTTACACAAATCAAAAGCCGCCTTTGCTGCTTTTCTGGTCACGGATACAGTTGGATCGTCGGCTTTCTTTTGGCTCAAAACATGAAGGAGGGAATTACAGTTATCTCTGTTATTTTTCCAGTCCACATAGTTTGAAATGATGTCCTTCATCGCATCAAAGGGGGTTGGTACATAGTGCATCTCAACATAAGCCGGCCAATGCAAACTCACCAATGTATCGATAAAGTTCTGAAATTTTGGCTGCTGGATCAGCGTCACGTAATCTGGAAAAATCAGGCTGGCTGTTAAAAAATATGGCGCTACAACCTGGGGTTGTGGGTTGCCCACCAGCAGTATGGATTCAATCAGCAAAAAGCCTTTTCGCTGGGTCGATAGCCAGAGCAATTGGTCCGCGTACTGTTGGTAATCTTCAGCGGTGGCAGCGGAAGAACAGACGATATCCATCAAGCATTGATTACCCTCAACCAATTGATGTTTTTTATCTTGCCCTTGACCACGAATAACCGAAATATCCGAATCTGCTAAGCGATAACCTGGCTCACAATTGTTTAACCAGTCGTGGAAATCAGGGGCATCAAGCAAGGCATACAATTTTCCGGCAAGAGATCGCCAGCGCCCAGGCAGACCGAGCAAAATACCTGCTTTATGCTCAAAGGCCGAAAAGTGTTCAAAATCAGAGGGTTTTAACCTGGAGTTGGAAAAAACCTTTGCCTGATCCACTTCTCCATCCAGGGTTGGAAAAACTGGCCTGTGCCACCACTGTTGTTTTTCTGCATTGCTACCGCCTTTGGCGTCAACCGTATTGGAACTGGCGGCTTCATGCATACAAAGCCCATTGATAATAGAGGCGTCACCGGGCATAGGTAACAGCTTGACTGCACTAACATTGAAGGCGCGAGTGCGGTTATAGGACAACAATTCAAAATTTTGCAGCCAGATGGTCTTTACGATAATGCGCGTCTTGAGCTTGCTACCAAACCATTGGCATGTCTCGATCATCTCATCATACAAAATCGCGTCATCGCCATGACGGGCCATCAGATGAGACAACATAGCGTCCCGCCGGGTTGTTGCCTCCAACTCGTTTTCCATGTGTTGGCGCAAACCGCATATGTATTCATTAAATTGAAAATTTTTGTATTTTTTCCAGGCTTCATTTTCAACCTGATCGTCTGGTTTACCCGGATCGATCTGATAATGAAATGCGTCATGCCCCCGCAACAATGGCTTAACTTGTGGAATGTCATACAGCGGCTGACAGTGGTAGGTGGTGGTGAATTTTTTGTAGGGAAGGCCCGGATTGGGTAAGCCGGTCTGCTCTGGTTTGCTGTGAGGGGTCCCGAACGAAAACAGATCGCCTATATGCGCAACCTGAGAAAATTGATTGGCCAGTAATTGATCAAAAGCCATCAGATAGCCTTTCAACTGGCGCGACTGCGCAACCCTATAATTCCCAACGTCAGAACCTGCATCGGACTGAAGCGAGTTATAGCCTATGCCATAAACGTCCGGGAAGGTGTTTTGTACTGAGTAATAGTCTTCAATGTTGCGATAGTTGCCCTGGGGCAATTCGGGAAATAAATCAATTTTCGCTTCCACACTTGCAGCCTGATGCTTGGAGCTCAGTGCCGCTAAATACGGCTGCCCAGACTGATTTGGCTCCGTATTCAGCTGTATGCCATTTCGCACTAATTTGAATGTGTCAGAGAGCGTAAAATTCGGCAGTTCTGTTTTTTTGATCGCGATGGTATTGGTGTTGGCATAGCCGCTAAAGCTCAGACTTTCCACGTACCACACGCCATCTATAGCAGCAATCAGACCGGTCAAGTCAGACAGACTGACACTCAGGCATTGCGCTTTAAGCGCATCTTTCCCTGCGATCCAGCCGTTAGAGGTTTTGGGCCCATTAAAAATAGCTTCCGGGTTAAGCCCCTGGGCTAAAAGCTCTTTATAGCCGGATTGAACTGCAGCAGGAGCCGCATAGTTAAGTAAAACTTGCGCTATCAGACTCTCTACTTTCGCAGCATTCGCAGATGGAGTAAGCCATACAGTGCCTGCCAGTTGAATATCTACCGGTGTCAGACTTTTTGGACGCAGGAACCACTCAGCAAGATTGCGGTGCTGGTTCAACAGGACATGCACAGCGTTGATGATCTGCTCGACATCCGTATGTCCGGAGTTATCCTTTAAACTCAGATAACTTTTGTAGCGCCCCGTGTATAGCGTCTGGCGGCTGTCGCCCTCTGGTGCAGGCACGGAAACAGCCTCTGGTTCAATATAAATCACCCGCACTTGCGGCACATTAGCCAGTACCAGCTTGCGATAATCATCGGGTGTAACAGGGCTCGATGTCAGAATATTTTGTGGCTCAAAGAACTGATCCTGAAAATGAATAGTTCCGTCTGCTTGTGTCAGCACATCGGCTATCGGAAATTGTGCGCAATAGCCTAATTCAGTCAGGGCATAACAGAGTTGATCGAGAATAGTGATACCCGGATCACTCTCGTTATAATTGGTCCACACCTTTCCGGACAAGGCCTGCAGTTGTTTTATTCCGTCCCGCTTCAACACTGCAAAATTGAGCGCATCGGGCAGCGGTTCATCGACAATATAATAATCATCGCCCGTCATGCCTGGCCTCCGGCAACTGTCAGCAGTGTTATTGCATGCTGCTGGTGTGACACCAATACCGACTCATCGTCATTATCACCTTCAACACAAACCATCATGCTTAAACCTGACACTGAGACCACACCAGCCTGAGCAGATAAAAACCGGATTAATTCAGATTGATTAATGTCCTGCGTCAGACTTCTTTGCGGTAAATCACTGTGGATCCAGGGCGATAAGTAGACTCTTAATTGCTGATTTATGGCCTTTTCCATTGCATTTGCATTGACCTGTGGATCAATAAGTAATGTGGTGCTAATCCTCACGATCTGATGTTTTAGGTTAAAAACACTGAGCTTCGTCATGGCCGAGGTTCGGCATGCGATATGCTGCACTATTGCGGCCTGGTCTAAAGCGTCAACCACAGGCCTGAACGCGTTAGGTTGTTGTGCATTGGAGTAGCCTTTGACTAAGCCAATGCGAACAGCACCGCCCTTTCCACTGATAGCTTTGGCATAAAACAAATTCATACAGGCGCTGTGAGCCATATCTACCAAATCGATGGCGGTGACACATCTGTCTTTATTGTTCAGCCGCTCACTGACACGCCGATAAAAACTGCTGTAGCCGCCATAGCTATTTCTGTTTTCAGCGGGCAATCCACCAAATGAAGGAAATGGCTGCGTAATGCCGGCAATTTGTGGCCATTTGTTTTGCGTGGTGCTAATGCTGTTTGCATCGATTTGCGGTATTTCACCTGCAGGTAAACCTACTGTTGAAACGCGAGTCAACTTCACTGCCTGAGTATCCAGATAACTGAATTTGATGTTGATAGCCTGGCCATAGGCTTTGGTCGCTATCGCCAGCCAGAAATCAGCATTGGGCATGATAGGTGACGCAAGGTAAGACTGGTCTATCTCCGCTTGTTCGATGTTTACCTGCTGAAGCACACTAAGCTGCTGTTCGGCAGCGGTCAGCCGAAGATCGGCGGACGTCAATGACGGAACAGCAAAGGTGATAATGCCCGGACAAGTCAGGTTGTTGGTATCGTTCTGCAACACCTTAATTGGTTGCCAACCTTTATTTGTCCAGTAGTAATAGCCAATACAATCACTCTGAGCTGAAGCTTGATTGTTATCCGCGCATATTTCGGCAAACAAGGTCAAGTTGCAAGGCGCGACAACCCCACTGAGCGACAGATACAAACAACCTTGCCCTCCCACACCGGCAAACAGAGGCACCCCGGCAGAAACAGCATCTTGCGGCGTCAGATTGCAAAAACCATAAGCTTGATCAGTGTTCGTCGCATCGTAAGCGAGATAAGGTTTAAACGAACCATAGTGGTACAGCGCCAGCGGATAGGCTTGCGGATCGATGTTCTGCTCAGGAGAAATGTCTGTCACCGCACTGGCGCTATAACTGCCCAGTAAGCCGGACAGCTTTGGGCTATAAGGCGGGTTAGGGATAGGTAGAGGTTTTGCTTTAGGGTCTTTGCTGATCAGCGCCTGTGCGTTGTTAAAACTGATGTATGAAATCACCTGAGCGTACAGACTATTACCAAAAGCATCATCAGGTGTTTCCAAATCAAACCGCAGATAACCATTGCTCGCATCACTGACCCCGGGCAATGGCGATAGCGCAAGCTGCGGTATGGCGGTGCACATGGGGTTGAATGTAAAAGTAAAGCTGCTACTTTGCAGATTAAGACCAGGCGGAGTGGATGACTGTTGAAACAAGCAGACAACATCTGGAGTGAATGCCATCGGTGTTGGCGCTGGCGAGTCCACTTGTGGCTCTGCAGTTAGCTGAGACGACTCGCCGATTGGGCTGCCCACTGGCAACATAGGACGAAAGAATGGTGGCAGCATCGGGCTCAATAACGCAATCCACTCTACAATCACATTTACTATTCGCTCAAAAATAGAGGGACGATTTTTTGGCTTGACCAGCGGTAATGGACTGTCACCAGCCTCAGGGGTCAACCCTTGCCAGCTTTTTGACGTCAGTAAACTCCACTGGCCGGTAAATGATGTATTCGTAAATACTGATGCGGCAGTCGAAACAGCTACAGCCTCTGTGGCGGCAACTAAAGCCAATACTGTATTTTGCGCTTTAGCAGTTGCTGCGGCTGCAGTAGTTACAGCTGCAGCCTCTGTTGCTTTTGTCGCCGCAACTGATGCTGATGCCACAGCAACGGACGCTGAAGCTATGGCCGCCGCCGCAGATGCTATTGCCTCTGCTGAACCTGGAGGCGGAGATGCTGCGTCTACTGTCGCCTTTGCTGCCTTTACTGCTGTGTTTGCAGCGTTCACTGCGGCCTGTGCCGCTATCATGGCATCTTTTGATGCTGCAGCTTGAGTTTCAGCTGATGTTCCTTTGGCTTGGCTTGCCGCTGCTTTAACATCACTGAGCGCGCTGGTCGCTGCAGTTACTGCTGCAGTAACCAGCGATAGTATTTCCGCAGCTCCCTGGGTAAATAAGTACTGATTGTACTGGGCGTAATAATCACAAAAATTGGTGGGCAGTTTATCCCAGTTAATAGTCAGCCTAAGCGAGTCGAGCGGCTTGGCGAAGCACTCATTGCTGCCAACATAAAAACTATCCCCCACTTCGGGCACCGGCCCGAATAGTTGTTGTGACCCGCTATTTGCTAAAGGCGAACTATGGTTTGCTAATGAGAAATGACTGAACTGGTCGACCTGAACCTGAATACTGGCCTTCACCAGACTGGGAGGCTGGCTTAAGTCGACCGACGGACTCAGCATTATTTTGAGTATGGGCCAGGCACTGCTAAAACCATCCGGGCTTTTAATAAAGGCAGCTATGGCGGGTGCTTCCGGTGGCAGCGTGATCTTGATCTCTACAGCATCAGGAGCTGGAAGGATCTTGATATCCCCCTGGTTCAGCGCAAACCAGGTTTTTTCTGTGCTTAAGTAAAACTGGTTAGTTGGGAAAGCCTGGATAAAATCAGTAAGCGCAGCGCAGGGAGACAATGAAGCATCGCTTTGAAAGGTTAAGGTAACACTGATAGTCCTCAGCCCGCCCTGCAAAAACAACAGCGGAGATGCCAAAGCAAAGCCTTGTTGCACCGGCAGCCCCTCATTATTGCCAAAGCCATCCCAACTGACTATTTCCTCTAACGTGTTGCGTGAAACCTGAGCCGGCTTAGCTATGGTGTTCAGATACAAAACCCTGGCGTCCGGGTGGGTTTGATCATAATAAAGTGACTGCACTGATGAAATCACAGCATGGTTGATTTCAGTGTCGGCCTGATTGGCAAACACTATTCCGCTCTGATCCGGATAGCTCCCCGCCTTGAATAAGGTGCCGGCAGGCAGGTTCAGTGGCTGAGCTTTGTCCGCCAGTTTCAGGCAGACAAATACCTGATCGGCCTGCGCGCTCTGCAAAGATTGCTGCAGAATATGGTCATAATAAAAATCGAGATGCTTTGTGCTGAACTGGTTAATGACCTTTTGTTGCGTTTCCATTAACCGGCTAAAAGCCATCAACAAGGCGGTATCGGGGTAAGGAGTGGGTTGATTTTCCTGTTGATAAAAAGCCTGTGTCGCGTGCTCAATAACCTGCACAAAGACATCAAATACGCTGTGAAAAATGCGGCTGCAATTGTTAGCCAGAGACCCAATTGCAACGGGCTCTGTTTCAGCCGTTGCAGACAAATCATGCTGGCTGTTGTGGCCGTTGAACCAAACTGGCCCGAAGCTGCGATAAAATGCAGTGTCAGGCGCATTAACCATTCCCTTAGTCGCAACACAGATGCGTTGCTGCAATGCAAGCATTAACGAGAGTTGGCCGGCCAGTGTTTCTTCTATCATTTTTTTTAGAAAAAGATGCAAGCTGTCAGTGTTGCTGCTTGCATTTAACCCCATGAAATAAAACCATTTATTAATGGTGGCAAACAGGGTTTGCAGCAAGGGGATCAACCGGTTGACATAGTCAGCGTCGCCGGTTGGCGATTTTAATTTCCCTCCTTCTAACAGCATGAATTCTGCATGATAAAAGCTGTAATCCGTTTTACTGATCGCAGCAAGCAAAATGCAGGGGTCTTTCATAAAAAAAGACTGCCAATGACCAGCAGGTTGATTGTTTTGATCGTAATACAAAATCAATTGGGAAAATGCGGCAACAAAAGCCAGCCGATCACGGTTGTTTCGCCCGTCAACTTTGATACTGCCGGGGTCCAGCGCCCGGGCAAGTTGACTGTAGCGATTTTCCGCAATGGCATCTGCATTCATATCGGGTTGACCGGCAAGTGAGTGCCTTCAAGCAGTGAGAATGGGAATACATGGTTGTGGCGTGTATTCGTCTGCTTGATTTTGTACGAAATAGACAGAGTCGCGACACTCCCGTCCTCAGACAACGAAATATCAACTTCCTCAACGCTGATCCTCGGTTCACTATTCAACAAGGTTGTCTTAACCGATTGAATAATTTCTTCCTGCAAGGTCGCATCGAGACGGCAAAACAAGTAGCGGAATAAATCGCAGCCGTAATTGGGCATCAAACTGCGGCTGCCTCGTGGCGTTTTCATCAGCAAGTCAATCGACTGATTGATGTTGCTTTCGCCAGAACTCAGCTGCAGTTGGTAATTCGCGTTATCAAATACAGGTGGAAACGACCAGCCTGTTCCTAAGAAGCTACTTTCATTCATGCTTGATCACTTAGCCTCCAATGATGACGGTAAAACAACCCAACACAATAGAACCACCATGCGCCGTAGAATCCCCCATTCTGGCTGCAGGCATATTATTAATCATGACAGTGGACGACCCTTTCACTATCGAATCCGGTGGGCCAACGCAAACCGCCATATCACCGACTTTGGCAGCCGGCAATTTACCAATCAGAACTGTAGGTGCACCAGGCGCAGAGACTGGACCTCCGACATGAGGGATAGGTGGCAATCCAGGCGTCACCATAGGGCACACATGAAAATCTGTTAAGCGGGCTGCAGGTGGCATAGGTTCTCCCTAACACTCAATTAATCATGACCATAGCGGCTTTCAGGGTTAGCTCTGTGCCCCCCTGAACCTGAGCTGTCATGTTGCCTTTTGCCGAATACTGCAGCTGGGCCGTATCCTTAATATTGTTCCCTGTTGTGCTGACATCGCCACCAGAGCTTTGAATATCAATGCCGGTATTGCCCTTGATACTGACCTTTTGCCCTGCCTGTAAGTTAATGTCTTTATCGCTTTTGATGGTGATACCTGACGAGGTCATCAGCAGTGAGTTGCCATTTTCGTCTTTCACTTCGGTCTGCTTATTTTTGTCATCCAATACAACTGTGTTTTGCCCCGGCGTGGTCAGCGTCAGTATTTTGTTTTCGTCATCAAACATGATGCGCAGCTCACTTTTAGTGACTATGCCTTTCATGCTGTTTTTTTCATTTGGAGTAAAATCGGAATAGGGCTTGTTTTTTTGACTGTAAACACTACCGAGGATCACCGGATAACGCGGGTCCTGGTTCAAAAAACCCAGAATGACTTCGTCGCCAACTTCAGGTAAAAAGAATGCGCCTTGCCCTTGGGTTGAATAAAAATTGGCCAGCCTTGCCCATAAGCCTGCCCCGTGGTCGTTAAACAACGCGACCTCAACCAGGATCCGATATTCGCTATCCGGATCGGCGTTTATTTTGACAACAGTTGCGTTAAACAAGCCTGCAATGCCGGGTACTAATCCAGCTGCAGACGGCGCTTCCACTTCATGTTCTTGCACAAACCATTCTTGCGACAAGCCAATATTGACTTCAGTAGCCCAGTTACCGTCAGAAATGTCATGCCGCACCGAAGACACGAAATGATCGCCATCAAAACGAGCGCCCATACCGGCCAGGGTCACATAATTTCCGGGCACAACCACAGCTGTTCCCTGAAAGCGGGCATCTCCTGTTATTTTGGACAATTCACTTTTTAACATCTGTGCTTTGGCCCAACTTTGGAGTTCATCAGTGCTCTCCGCGGCCGTTGTTTGCAGCTCGTAGTTGGCTAACCCCACCACTGCAGAAAGCGTTTTGCTGCTTAAATTCCCAGGGCCTGCCAGATTATTAGCAGCCTGCGCTGTGGTTAATTTTTGATTGGGGTAATCCCAGGCGCTCGCGGTGACCTGTGCCAACTGAGTGATGGCGTTCAGGTCGGCATTAAATTCAAATAGATTGTTGCCGTAGGTCAAAGTCAGAACAGACGAGGTCTCTGTGACAGGATTAAACACCGTCACTTTATTATTGATGGTGCTGACCAGCATGCTGTTCACTTCAGCACGCGCCAACATGAAGTCCCAATCAGTCACATAATATTGCACCAATTCGGCTAATTGGTTTGAAGTAGCGGTGACAGACGCAGTTAACCCTGCCTGAGCCTGGATCAGGGTACTGATCACATCACTGTCCTTAGTTTTGCTAAAGGCAGCGCTTTTGCGCCCGACAGTCATTTTTACCGCTTTATCTTTGCATTCGATCTCAAGTATGGGGCCGCTGGAGTTGGCTACACGCAGTGATTGTTTCGTTACTATGCCACTAAAGAGCAGTGTGTTTTTACTGTCGTAGCCCACTTCGATACTGATCTCGTTGCCCGGCACAAAAACAGCCGACGCGCTGATGACAAAAGATTCTTTGGCGGCGTCGCCGTCCAACAAGGAAATAGTGGCAGTAGCAATACGGTTAATCGTCTGCTCAATATGTATGGCATACACCTGATAGGCATCCGGTATGGCGGAGCCAGCCGTCTTGATGCTACATGTCACTACACCGCCAGGTTTTGTATTAGGCATTTGTCGTATTTCCTGGCTTCAGAGGCGGCACTGTCAATACCACTCCGGGATGCAAACGTCTGAACTTATTCAGGCCATTAAACTGTGCGATTTGCAGATAGTAATTGGGCGAGAGGTAAATCTGATTAGAGATTTGCGGCAAATTGTCGCCTTCAACAATGCTGACCAAATGGCTCATATCAGGGGATTTTTTGTCATCTTTTTTCGCCAATGTGGCCGCATCAATAGACGACGAGAATTCAAGCGAAATCTTCGCTCTGAGCGGAGTACCATCGGGCTTAAAAAATGTGTAGGACAAATTGAAGCTGGTTAATACACATTTAAAGGCCAGGCCACTGCCCCAATTAATAATGACGTAATTAGGGCGGTGAATGTCACCGTTATAGTCGTAAATCACTTTCGATAACTTGCTCACTTCATTTGGTAAATTCACCCTTTTGCTATCGACCACGCCAGTGCAGTCGATCACCAGATCGAAACTCAATTTTTCACTTAACGTCTTGCTGTATTTGGACGCAGGAGCACTGCTATCGATACTGGTTTCTTCGTTGTATTGAATACTGCGGTTCCATTGCAGTTTTTCAGGATTGAGCATGACTTCGTAGTCGCCTTTGGCCACTTTGGTCGTAAAGGTTCCATCGCTATACGCCACTATCTTCATATTGCTCATAGAGAAACCAAGCTCCGTTTAACGATCAAAACTGGTTTTTGGCGATTGTTTTTTCAGCTTCTTTAAACAATCCTGGACGATTTTCTGACTCAATGCTGATTGTTCCACAGCACGGCTTTTTTCTTCCCGCACCGCATCGCTTGCGATATGGGTTTTGATGATGAGTTCACGAATTTCTACTGGCATTTCTATTCACCCACTAATTCATTTTTATAAATTCTGAATCGGCAAATCATTTTTTATTCCGGCTATCGTTCACCGTAAAATATTGATAGGCCAACTCAATGGTCTCAATCAGAATGCTGCTTTCCTGCGCCTTCAAATCGCTTACCGACCATTTGATCGGGTAAGCCCTGACAAAATCCCAACTCATGCAGGACTCGCCATGTTCATTCAGCAAATTCAATGAAATATCTTTGACAATAATTGGCTTCGCAAGACCTGAATCAAGGGTAAGCTGGCACCACTTAATAAGCGGTGATGCTTCCGATGCGATACCCCGTTTTAAAACCAGATTTGGGTAGGTGGTGATACCGGGCAGCCGATACTTAAAACGATTCTCGCCCCCACTCACCACCTCCTCAACGCCAATTTCAGCACTCAAACCTGAAACTTCCTGAAAGCCAACATCGCTGCCAGTGCTGCGGGAAATTGCTAAGCCAAAATAAAAACCTGTTTTTAAATCAAGCATTATTTGTATTGGTAATAGTCAAAGACTCATAGGCAATTTCTATCGTGTCCACTGCCACTTCATTGCCATCAGACTTCAAGTCAGTGCTGGTGATTTTTGTTGGCCAGGCATTGGCTAAACTCCATTGCATGGTCACCTTACCCGCCTCATTCAGCAGCCGGATGATGACAGTGCGGCGCGCTATGGTGTTCATCGTGATTTCCGACATCCAGTTCCAGAAGGTATTGTCACCAACAAAAATCCCGCGTTTCATCGTGACGTTGCCATATTTCACAATGCCGGGCATTTTTATGGTGGAGAACAACGGATTGTTACTGGCACGGTATTCAATAACCTGAACCTCTTTATCCATCCCTGAGACTTCCTGGAACGAGATCCCTGTCAACTCAGTACCGAAGTCAACGTCAAAACGAAATTTGGGCATTGGCCAGGTTGAGCCTTCTTTTACACCTGTATCAGCCATGATAAATCCTCGATTAAAATTAAAATAAAAACGGTCTGCTTAATGAATCACTCACAGGCTACCAAGCCCAAATTAACCGGATGTGGCCTGTTGTTGCTCAAACGAAATAACAATAAATTCAGCAGGATGAACCACAGCCACTTTGACCGATATCCGCATATAGCCGTTAAGTAAATCATCTGCAGTCATGGTGGTACCCAAGCCGACACTGACACTAAAAGCGGCAGCCGGAGAAGCACCTTGTAAACCACCGTCCTGCCAGACTCCCGTCAGAAAACTACTGATCATGCTTTGCAGTGCTGCCCAGGTGTTTGCGTTATTGGGTGAGAAGACGTAAGCCCGAGCGGCCAACTTGATCGATTGCTCCAGAAAGGTCATGGTTCTGCGCACGGAAATATAGCGCCAGTCCTGGCTATTGCCATCCAGTGTTCTGGCGCCCCAAATCAATATGCCCTGGCCGTTAAAGAAACGGATGGCGTTGATGGATTTTCCTGAAACTGCATCAATGTTCAGATTTTCCTGATCACTGTCGCTCAAACGTATAGGTAACGACACAGCGCCAACAATTGAGGTGTTCGCAGGAGAGTTCCAGACGCCGGCCTCTTGATCATTCACCGTGTAAACACCTGCCATAGCGCCACTTGGCGGCAGAATATTTGCCTCGGTCAGCACATGATTAATGATCTGCCCATAGACTGGGCTTGCAACCAAAAGGGCTGCCTGCAGCTGACTGTTTGTCAATGGCTTGACAGGAGGTGTCTGGATCATGCTAAGAATTTGCGCCGCAACCGGATTTGGTGCTGACGGCGGGTTCAGAATGGCTGCAAGCTGCTTTGTATCGCCACCAAACAAGTTGGTGAAATCGATATCAGTGGACTGCATAATCGTAGTGCCAATAAAGGGGTAATAACTAATGCCGTAGTTAAGACCTGCACTGCCTGTACTGTTGCGGAAATTCTGGATGTCGTTGGTGTATAAAATCGGGTCGGGATTTGCGCCACCAATCACATCGAAGATACATACAGCTGTTTGCATGGTTTCTGCCTGCAACAACATGGTTTCCATCAAGGTGGTATTGTCGTCTAGCGACAACAGTGTCGCTTCCGGACATATATACATAGTCGGTTCAGGCTCTTTCGTTAACAAAGCCAAACCACGCTGCAAATCGGCTAATTGTACATTCGGGTTGACCACACTCACTGCAGGATCCGTCATTGGTTTTCCGCTGGCCGGGCCATAAGAACCGACAGCGACTATGTAGGCGTCGCCCCCGCCATTTTGATAAAACAATCGAATGCTGTTGTACAAATAGTAAATGGTATTCGGGTCTGGCAATATCGAATAATACTGTCCGCCCAAAGACAAATACTCACCTGCCGTAGGTACTGTTTTTTGCGCAACCAGATAATACTGTGGACTGTATTGCCTGGCAGGATCAGCAGGTGGTGGTGGATTCGGCAGCATGAAAATCGCTTGAAACTCAGCGAAAGAACTGATCTTAAAAGGTTTATTGTAATAAGATTTACCCTGGTATTCTGCAGTTGGTGTATAACCAATAAATGCAGGGACAGCGGTAGCCACTGGAACTACAGAATTAGGAAATCCATTAATCTCATTAATATATACGCCTGGGGTTGCAAAGGTAGTGCTCATTTTGTTTATCGCCCTTTCTTTCAGATGAGAATTCTTGTTTAAGTTGGTATCGCTCGCCCACTACAAATAGATATACATTTCACTGCACATATACTTTTTCGTATCTTTCTGTCTGACTGAAAATTGCCCTGCATTTGGTGTAGGTAAACCTTGGATCAAACAGTGTTCAACAGGCTGAAATTCTGTGTGCATTGATGCTGGCAACCGATCCACTAAATCGAACAATTTAGTGGGGACCTGCTCCAAAGGAAAAAGCCTGTCTCCTGAGTTGAAACTCAGACCCTTTTCTCCATTGGACAAAACTACAGACTCAGGACCATCGAAAAAATAACGTTCTTTATTACAGATCATCGGGTTATTTAATTTCGTTTGGCTGCGATTGATCAGGTAATACACCCAATGCATAGCTCTGGCCTTGAACTCAATGACATAGCAAATGCTGTTGCAGCCCATCACCAACAGATCGTCCAGATAAATGCAGATCACACCAATCACGTTTTGTTGGCTAACAGTCCTGTTGCCCAACTCAGCTTTCAGTTGAAGTGGTGTACCACTCTGTGTGTTTTCCGGGATTGTGAGTTTTGAACTGAAACCCATCTGACCACACCAATCGAATGGTACATCGGTTATAGATACAAACTGCTCCTCATTAGCCGCCAATAAAAACCTCAGCGGCTCGCCCTGCAACTGGTCATTCAGGTAACTGACAAAAGCCACCGCACTATCCTGGCATGTCATATACACACTAAATATTCCATCGCGCATTCTGGTCAGCAGTTTGTATCGGTCCATCAGTTTTATAGTGTCGCTATCTGCCAGGACTTTGCAGTATTGATATAAACCATCCGCAAAATAGCCATGCAACAGCTGAATTTGAAAGAGTTGCTTATTCATGGCTGTGCCACAGCTGATGTGTCTTGTACTGCAGCGAAAGCGCCCTTAATTTGGCCGGATAGCACGCTCACATGTCTGATTTTATAAATCATCGAAGGCAAATACTTCGCCCCCAAAGCTGTCCATAAATTATGAGTTTTGCCTGAAGGAGAATTTTCTATCTCAAACTGTAGAGCTGAGATCCCTTCAGGAAGAGCCGGATGATTGGCACGTGTAAAAGAGAGATTTTCTTGAAAAAAACCAATAGTAGCGGTCAGAAACTTTAGCGCTTCGCTATATTCGTCGAAGTTTGCAGAGACCAGAATATCAAGATTAAAACAGACCGACGGATTGGTGCGACTTATTTGTGCAGCGTCCAGCCGTTGTCCGCCATAAAACTGCTTATTGATCTCGTATTCCAGATTAACCAGAGTGACTACCAGTTTGTTTTGATTTTTTTGCGGTGAATTACCATTCATATCAACCAGATTGTTTAATACGACGACACTAGCTTCCATCCCAAAATGCGTCATCAGGCTTTGATCCAGTACTTTTCGAATGTATTCGAGTGAAACACCAATCATGTTATTTATCCTGTAAATCCGCTACTTGTGTGAGATCTGTAGTACTGGACGAACTGTTATTGCGGTAGTGGGGATTAGCATTCGGTGCTGACGACCTTCGTTACCTCGCACTGTATCTTTCGAATTGCCGGACTATTCCCTTAACTGACGCAAAACAACTGTGTGATCGCGATTTCAAGAGTAGTGGCGTATCGCTTCAGAGTTAAGTATCAACGAGGTAACAGTTCTAAGATGTTACGGTATAGTATCGAATATCTGGACGGATTTTTTATGCCTGACATTTGATTCCATTAAATAATGACCTTTTTCAGAAAAATCTAATTTTTCAAAAAATTTATTGGCTTTTTTATAGACAGTTCGTGTACATTCATTTTCTGATTTAGTGACAAAAATAAGGAACAGCTATGCAAGTCAATTTAAATACACCAAGCACGGTAGCTACACCAACACCACAGACTGTTGCTCCTGCAGCCCAGACTAAAACCAACACTACAACTGCACCTTCTACTGCAGATACAGTGACATTATCTGCTGAAGCAAAGGCTAAATTTGCTGCAGAGGCCTTAGGCAGTGGTTCGGGTAATGAGCCACCAATTACAAAAGCATTTGGCAGCGGTTCAGGAAACGAACCTCCAATCACAAAAGCGATGGGCAGTGGTTCAGGTAATGAACCACCGATTGATGATAAAGTTTAGGAATAAACTAGTGGGTGATTTTGCGTATAACATAGATAGGGTATTTTGGTTTATTAGCCTTTTGCTGCTTGCTGTATCTGTTATCTATAAATTGGATGTATCATCCAGAATCGCTCTAAGCATTTGGGTTTTGGGCAATCTATTGATGGATCAGCTGCAACCCTTCGTTATGGAGCTGTCAACTAACAACAAGGTAGCAGGAGCTTCCTACTGGTACGTAACTTGGGCTTCGATTGAAATACTCTGTCTTTGGTGTATCTATAAAATTCACATGGTCTATCAATTATCGGCCAGTAAACTCACACGCTACATCATGGTTTGTTTTTTGAGTCTCTGTACTCTACAGCTTATGCGTTACGCCGATAGAGTCGTTTTCGATATCAATCTGCTTGCTGCTGTTTACAAATACGTCATTGTCTCAATAAATATTTCAGTTGTGCCATTTGCCATGATCTGGCTAATTAGGGACATCCGGGCCGATAAAAAAGGAATGGTTTTATGATTGAACTGATATCACTTTCAGTAATGAGTTTACTATTACTAAGTGGCCTCTTTTGGTATAAAAAAACTTGTCGCCACTTAACAGTGAAAGAAATAGAACAGCGGGTTTCACAGCAAATGGAACTCAGAGCGCACAAACTTTGTATGCAAGCCTTTGATGTGCAAAGAACCAGCGAAGCTGAAGAGCGCAGTCAACTAGACGAACAGTTTCAAGACGACTTGCATCTGTATGTAGAAGACTTCCAGGCAGAAGTGGCAGAAAGCTTAAAACAAAACAAAGTGCTGGATATTGAGAGTTATGGCTTTATCAGGCTGACTAAATAGCGGCCTTTGATCTGCCGCAGCATTTAGTTAGCCCATTGTTTCTGATACTGATAAAACGCAGGTCTGGCCAGACTTAGGTTTGGCTGATGCTGCTTTTTTAAGTAATGCTGGATCTCCTGCTGAACCTGACGCACTGCATCCAACAACTCTGCCAGATTAAACTCCTCGGTATGGAACACAAAGGTTTTACTGGCAGGCTCAAGCCAGCAAAACATAGCTTCGTTGTCCATCCAGGTAATCACCTGATTAAAACTGGTTAAGTGGTGAGCGTTGTAACGACGCATTGCATTATTACTACTATCCCGAACTGAATGGTCCAACTCATCTGCATGTCGCCACAAGGCTTGATTACGAAGTGCATGGTTAAGATCAGGTAAGTTAATTTCACCACGCAGCGCCATAGCCCTGTGACATAGTTCCAGGCCCTGCTCTCCGCAGCATTTGGCAGGCCAGAATATCCGGGATAATTGGTAGGTATGGATCAAAATAAGATGCACGGCGTCGTACATATCTTCACAAGCCCTGCGTTGACAATCCCAGTCTTCAGACCAATCATGCAATTGTTTAATGGCCCGGTCCAGCTCCTGTCCGGCTTCAAGGATTAACTCTGATTGCAGCTCAGCTTGTTTTATATGTAGCAGTATTTCTTTGGCATCCATTTCAACACTCCTGTAAGACGAGACAACACCCTTAATCGGGTACTCTATGTGTTGAGTGTAGAAAGCATCAAGGGCTTTGCAAGCCAGCTAAAATAACGCTAAGTTATAGATTTTTCGATAATTACCTATTTCAGGTTTGCTGGTAAATCTAAGCTGCTGAGTTATCGTGATATCAACTCTTTTGGTTTTTTCATATTTTTTTGTATTTATTTTCAACTATCTGCGGCTTAATTGGGTAATTCTGCAGATCTGACACTACTGCACATCGAATAAAGTGACCGCTGTAAAACAGTCGTTCATCAAATAGTTACATCTGTTTTTTAAACTTTGACGTACAATAACCGACTTTTTCGTCGCCTCTGAGGAATTTTATGCTGGGCTTTTTTGAACGATTAACCAAACCTTTCCCTGATGACGAGCCAACTCAGCCGCCTCAAGGCTTATTTGCGTTTTGTTTGCACTACAGCAAAGGTATGGTGCTGCCGCTGATCCTGATGTCTATTGCAACAGCGCTGCTGGCTGCGCTGGAAGTCTCATTATTTGGTTATATGGGCCAATTGGTGGATTGGCTGGTGAATAAAAACCCGGACACCTTCTGGCAGGAAGAGCAAGATACCTTAATCACCATGGCAGTCGTGATGTTGGTAGTGCTACCCGCTTTAGTGTTCTTCCACTCAGCATTGATCCACCAGACGATATTGGGTAACTACCCTATGTCGATTCGCTGGTTAGCGCACCGTTATTTATTAAAACAAAGCCTTGGCTTTTATCAGAATGAATTCGCCGGCCGTATCGCCACTAAGGTTATGCAAACGGCTCTGGCTGTGCGCGAAACCGCCACCAAGCTGCTGGATGTAATGGTGTATGTAGTGGTTTATTTTGGCTCTATGGTGTATCTGATAGCAGATGCTGACTGGCGCTTGGTACTGCCGATGCTTGCATGGTTAGTCATCTACACCGGCTTACAGTTCTATTTTGTGCCGCGCCTAAAACAGGTTGCTACTGAACAGGCCGACGCTCGCTCAGAAATGACAGGCCGTATTGTCGACAGCTACACCAATATCAGTACCATTAAACTGTTTTCTCACACAGCACGTGAATCTGATTATGCCCGCGACAGCATGCAGCTGTTTCTGGTGCCTGTTTACAAACAAATGCGTCTAGCCACCTGGCTGAATATTTGTGTGCAGGGTCTGAATTATCTGTTGGTATTCTCTATCGCTACTCTGGCGATATGGTTATGGTCGGTCAATGCCGTCACTGTGGGTTCTATTGCCATAGCCGTCAGTCTGGCGTTGCGTTTAAACGGTATGTCGCAATGGATCATGTGGGAAGTCAGTGCGCTGTTTGAAAATATAGGTACTGTGGCTGATGGCATTGCCACTTTGTCTCAGCCTCAGCAAATCGTTGACATAGCAACGGCTAAGCCTATCGAAGTACCACAGGGACAGATTGATTTTAAACAACTGAACTTTAACTACGGTAAAGCCGCAGGCGAACATGGCCCCGTCATTGATGGCCTTGAATTATCGATTAAACCGGGTGAAAAAGTAGGATTAGTGGGCCGCTCTGGTGCAGGTAAATCGACGCTGGTGAACTTGTTACTGCGTTTTTATGATGTTAATTCCGGCCAGATTTTAATAGATGGTCAGGACATAAAAACCGTATCACAGGAAAGCTTACGTGCTCATATCGCAATGGTGACGCAGGATACCTCTTTGCTGCACCGCACTGTGCGTGAAAACATTCTGTATGGTCGCCCTGGTGCAACCGAAGCAGAAATGGTTGAAGCAGCTCGCTTGGCCGAAGCCGATGCTTTTATTCAGGAACTGACCGACCCTAAAGGCAATAGCGGCTACGACGCTCAGGTCGGCGAACGTGGTGTAAAACTATCAGGTGGTCAACGTCAGCGTATTGCTATAGCGCGGGTGTTATTGAAAAACGCCCCTATCCTTATTCTGGATGAAGCAACCTCAGCACTGGATTCAGAAGTGGAAGCGGCCATTCAGCACAGTCTGACTCAGCTGATGATAGGAAAAACTGTGATAGCGATAGCACACCGTTTATCTACTATAGCTGCCATGGACAGGCTGATAGTGCTGGACCAGGGTCGTATCGTTGAGCAAGGCAGCCATCAGGAACTGATCACCAAAGGTGGTATTTATGCGCAGTTATGGGCGCATCAAACCGGTGGTTTTATTGGTGTAGAATAGTCACTGGGTCAGAGCTAACAGCTCTGACCCTACCTTTAGCTTAAACGCGGATCAGTTTCAGCCACCATAGGCTGTTTTAAGTGCTCAGTTCTGAACTGCAATAACACTGGAAAAGGCTTTAAATCAACCAGATCACGGAATAAAATCCAGTCAATTAATGTATACAGGCTAATAGCCGTGTAGTCCCATTGACCAAATTGCCCTGCCCTGATCTGTTGCTCTAAGGCTTCCAGAGTTGCCTGAATACGCTCATGCTGTAGATTAAAAAACAACTTATCTTCAGTCACATCGAAACCTGAACGTTTACAAAGTAATAGTTCAACTAGCGAATCTGTGCAGGCGTTGATCGTCGTCAGGCTGTTTTCCTGGTCCCAGCTCAAAGGCGGTAGTTTTAACTTTTGCGTCAGATAACGGTAAATCACACCGGAATCAAAAATAACCTGTTCATTATCCACCAACACCGGCACTTTGCGGGCCGGGTTGTGTTTTACCAGCACTGAACGGCCTTCGGATTCAAAAATATTCAAAGCCACAAACTGATAAGGCTGACCAGCCAGCACTAAACGTAAACGACGCACAAAAGGCGAAGCGACCGAACCTAATAACTGCATAACCTACTCCATTTTTAGATCATGACTGCAGTTTATACCTTTAATAAGTCGTTTAGATAGTGCTGATTTTTGTTCAATCCGGGCTCACTGCAGAGATTTTTTTCAGTTCAAACTGATAAGCCGCTTGGGCAACCTGCGCAATAATAGCTTCATTGATTCGTTCTGATTCAGCCGAATCCTTGACAAATACCGCCACCAATAATGGCCTCCCATCAGGCAACATAATGACGCCCGCATCATTCGTCGCAGCGGTTTTACCGGCTCTGATGCCCGAAGTGCCGGTTTTATGCGCCACAATAGTACCCGCCGGCAATAAGCCTTTTAACCGCTGTGGTCCTGTGGTGGTTTCAACCATCCATTTCCACAATAAAGCCTGAGAGGTTTCAGATAACTGCTTTTTTTGTTCAAACTTTTTCAAAAGTTGAGCCACTGCTTTCATCGACGTCCAGTTTTGATATTGCACCTGATCATCCGCATGCATTTGCGCTTCATTTGCTACCACGGCAACTTCCTTAACGCCTAAAGACTGAATATAAGCATGCAAAGCTTGCGGCCCGCCCACCAGTTCAAATAACAAATCGCAGGCTACGTTATCACTGTGGGATACCGAGTACTGCAGCAGTTGTTGCAGCGGAACAGCAAACTCATCGCCTTGATATTCTTTCATTATAGGCGCCCAGGTATTTTGTAATACTGCAGCACGATTAACAGTAACAGACTGATTTAAATTCAGTTTCCCTTGTTCGACCTGATGCAGAACTAACATGGCCAAATGCAGTTTAAATACACTTTGCATCGGAAACTTTTCAAATGGATTCAGCAACAAAGGTTCCAGATCGTCAGGCCCCCACACTGCTACACCTACAGTGGCCTTTTTACCCGTCACTATGGTTTCAATCTGCTCTTTTAACAAAGGAGATTGAGCTGATACTACAAATGAACTCAAGCCAAGTATCAGCAGAGCAAAAGTGGTGAAAACACATTTTGTGATGACATTCATACGACTGTCCTTGTTATTTTTTTAGTGGATTGTACAAAAGGCAGCCGCAGCTGCCTTTTTTATTTTGTTTCATACTGTTAGTTGATTTCCCTGTTCCGCATTTCCGGAGCCTGAGCCCGTGCTCTCTCGACACGAGGAGCTTCACTGCGAGGACGATCCATTCGCTGTTGTTCGATACGTGGGGCCTGATAATTACGTTCCACCCGAGGCTGTTCTACCCGTGGTGTCTGGTAACTACGTTCCACCCTGGGTTGCTCTACCTGTGGTGTCTGGTAACTACGTTCCACCCTGGGTTGCTCTACCCGTGGTGTCTGGTAACTACGTTCCACCCTGGGTTGTTCTACCCGAGGTGTCTGGTAATTAGGTTCTGGCCTAACCTGTTCTGGCCTTGGCTGTTGCACGGGGCGTTCAAATTTAGCTTGCTCAGGGCGCGTAGACTGATAAGAGCGTTCAGGGCGCGCTATGTCTTGCCTCGGCTGTTGCTCCGGCCGTTCAAATCTCTGTTGTTCACGGTTCTTGATCAGTTCCTGACGCAACACCTGATCCCTATCCCTTACTTCACGTGACTTGCCAGGTTCAACCTGAGCTCGTGGACCTTCTTCTTTCGCACGACGAATAAGATCGTCACCTTTTTTATTGCGTTCAAACTGACGCTCTTTGTCGGCGAAGCGTTGTTCTTTCTCATGATTAAACTTGCGATCCGGAGCATAACCCTTGTTCTCGCGGGTTTGAGCAGCCCATTCACGTTGCTGATCCCTGTTCTGATAGCTACGATTGCCGCTGAACTCACGGGTTGGCTGGTAACCGGCGTGGTAACTGACACCACGTCTGTGGTGCGGGTTGTGACGCCAATGATGCGAATTTTTGTGATGTACTATCTGGTGGCTGCGATAGTAATAAGGGTCGCGCCAATGATGATGATGATCGATCACCACAATCTGACGGCGCGGCCAGTGAAAGCTGCTGAAATAGAATCCCGGTGCAATCTGAATACCAACACCCCAGGAAAAACCACGATGCACCGCATAACCCACAGGCACATGCCAATACACTGGCGGATAGCTGCGCCACCACCAGGGTCCATACACAATTTGTGGGTCATAATATGGCAGATACACCACTTGTGGCGAAGCAGATTCAATGATGATGGTTTTTTCTTCCCTCACCACTTTGATATGTTGCTGTTTATCCAGATTACCCGAGGCATAAGCTTTATTACGCAAGGTCTGGATACTGGTCATCACCTGGGCTTCCTGACCTAAAAATGCATCGCCCAAACGTTGGGTCCAGTCGATGTCATCACTCATACGTTCAAGCAGCTGCGGGAAAGGGACTAAAGCTTTTACACTTGGATCCCAATCCAAATCTTCCACTTCATCCAGTGCCCGCTCAGCACTATAACCTGGATGTTCTTCTACCCAACGATTGGCTTTAATAATTTCCAATGGATAAGTGGAAGCAATCAGTACATGCGACAACACTGTATCCGGGTACAGAGCAATAGGAGCAAGCATAGCGTCCAGCTCAGCCTGACTAAAACTTTGCACAGTGCTACCGGCACTGGCGGTCTGTTGTGCTGCCACAGGGGCAACTAACAAGGCTGGAAATAAAGCCGCTGAAAGCAAAGGTAAGCATTTCATCAGGGCACGCATTGTAAGCTCCTGCCACAGTTGTGGCCGCTAAAACCCGGATCTATGGGTAAAAGTGTAGCGAGATCCGACGCAACACTCCAAAATCTGTGGCTGATGCATTTACCACCAGCTTGCATCAAGTTATAACAACCGCTGCATGAACATTCTCTGAATAACCTGTTAACTTGCAGCTGGTTTTGTTTACTCTGTTTGTCTTCTAGGCTTTGACTCTGAAAAGAGCTGAAGGTTTAAAACCTGTGACCAGCGAAGTGCCGGTGATCACCACGGCAACCCCCACAAAAGTATGCCAACCTAACACTTCATTTAAAAACACATGGCCCCAGAACACACCAAATACCGGAATAAGAAAAGTGACGGTTAAAGCCGGAGTCGCGCCTTCGTCCTGCACCAGGCGGAAATAGAGTAAATAAGCTACGCCTGTACAAATAACCCCAAGGGCTAATACAGCTGCAGCCACATTCAAACTGATATCTGCCTGTATCGGGAATAACAGCATGACAGGAGCCAGCATCAAAGCTGATGTCCACATACTGCCGTGCGCATTGGTATAAGGGGCGACAGTTTTTGCCAGACGGGTATAGTGAGTGGCTATGCCATAACAAAAGGCGGCGCCAGCGGCGCAAAATACAGCAACTAAAGCACCAGGTTCCAGTACTACAGGGTCAAAGCCTACCAGTATAGCGACGCCGCTGATGCCAAGAATTAAACCCGTCGCAATTCGCAACGTTAAAGCTTGTCGGAACACTATGATGCCAATCAAAGCGCCCCAGATAGGAGCTGTCGCATTAAGCACAGATAACACCGAAGCTGTTAAAGTTTGAGCTGCATAGGCAAACAATAAAAACGGCAAGGCAGAGTTAAAAAAACCGAGAATAAAAAAGTGCTTCCAGTTATTTTTTAAATCCAGCTGATGTTTTTTAAGCAACCAGCCCATCAGTCCCAAAAATAAAGCAGCAAATAACACCCTGCCCGTCATCAAAGCAGCAGGACCTAAAGTTCCGACTGCAATACGCATAAACAGAAATGAAGACCCCCATATCGCGGCCAAACTAAACAGACGGATAAAACTGGCTGCCTGCATTTAATACTCCTGTACACAATCAACCTCAGGGTGGTGCTATGACCAGGCCTAGGAAGTCTTTGGATAAATTCTGTTTTATTAACTAGATATTCAGTTTTTTCGCAAAAAAATGAAAAAAACTAAAAAAGCCGGGTTGCGAAGCTATGCAGAGATATTGCATAATTACCCCGCTTCATTTTTGCTTTATTGCTTCAGCCCATACCATTTTTGTATGGGCTTTTTCATTTCTGGGTCAGTAGCTCTTTATTTAGGATCGTCCTGACTAATACGGCTGGCCAAAGCACCTGTTTGCTGTTGATACTTTGCATCCACTCTTTTGTTGTACGGACGGGCAGCTTCACCTGTCATGGTCTCGAAATTCAGTGCGCCAATTTTCATATTAGGCCGAAGTGCCAGCGGTAAACGACCACTGTTGTAGAATTCCAGCACTATATTGCCAGACCAACCCGGATCAATACGGTGTGCTGTTACATGCACCATTAAACCTAAACGGGCTAATGAAGAACGGCCATCTAACCAACCAACGATGTCTGCTGGCAAAGTGACGGATTCGAGCGTAATAGCCAAAGCCAGTTCGCCCGGGTGCAGGAAAAAAGCTTCATCATCGGACAATACAATTTCATCACTCATCACTGAATTTAACGCATGGTCCACTTCTTCACGCGGGCCACTTAAATCGATAAATGCAGCTGCATAAGCACGAAAAGTGCGGAATTTATGGCCTAAGCGAATATCCACACTAACACCGCTGATCATGTCTGGTGTTGGCCGTGGCGTAATTTGGATCTTGCCTGCGTCAATATAGGCTTCAATGTCGCGGTCACACAATCTCATGGTTAATCATCCGTAAAAATAATTTCGGGTTGCTTTGCTTGCTGATGTTGGGAGTTCCAATATAAAGCAAAGCTCAGTTGTCGTGCTATAGCCCGGTAAAAACCAGTACCACTTTCGGCTGGGTTCAGCACTAAAGGCGTTCCGGCATCACAGGACTGGCGTATTTGTTTTTGTAAGGGTAACTGACCCAGCACAGGCACCTGATAACGTTCAGCTAATTCTAAGCCGCCATTGGTACCAAAAATATCGTCGATTTCACCGCAGTGACTGCACTGGTAAAAACTCATGTTTTCTACCAGTCCAAGCACAGGAATATTCACGCTGCGAAACATAGATATAGCTTTTTGCGCGTCGGCCAACGCCACATCCTGCGGTGTTGTGACGATCAAAGCCCCTGTCACCGGAAGTTTTTGCGACATAGTCAGTTGAATATCGCCTGTGCCAGGCGGCATATCGACAATTAAATAATCTAAATCCGGCCACAAGGTTTCGTTTAATAGCTGTAACAAGGCCTGGCTTGCCATAGGGCCACGCCAGACCGAGGCTTTTTCCGGGTCGACTAAAAATCCTATAGACTGCAGATAAATACCAGCAGCTTCTTTAGGCAATAGATGTTTATCATCTGGTGATTCCGCTTTGGCGTCTTTTAATCCCAACATAGTCGGAATGGAAGGACCATAAATATCCGCATCTAACAGCCCTACTTTGGCCCCTTCTAAGCCCAAAGCCACAGCCAGATTGACCGCAGTGGTGCTTTTACCTACACCACCTTTGCCAGAGGCCACCAGAATCACTTGTTTGATATTGCGGTAAGCTGGTTCTGCTGTGTTTTCGCTGCTTAATTCAAGCCTGAGATCTGGCTGCACCTGCTGAAGTACCGGCAATAACTCGTCAGCTAAAGAGGCCCACGGAAACTTCAGCGTTAAGCTCAGGCTCTGGTGTTTAGTGTCAAAACTGGCCTGCTGTATCAAGCTATCCAGCGGCATAGGAAACTCATTGCTTTGAAATTCAGCCAAAGTTTTGGCTAAGGCTTCTGGCATATCATCGGCTGATGATTGCTGTTCTGCTGCTTTTTTAAACCATTTAAACCACATCGTGTTACTCAATCTGCTGTACAGGGAAAAAACTCTGTTTTTTGCTACCGATCCGGCACTTTGCTGCTTTTGAACTGGTGCGCTTTAACGCGCGCTATTGTATCATTAAGCCACTTTTTTCAGTGATATATCTATGAGTTATCGATGACACAACGTAAAATTTTGATCACCAGTGCTTTACCTTATGCCAATGGCCCCATTCACTTAGGCCATATGCTGGAATATATTCAGACTGATATCTGGTCCCGTTTCCAAAAAGCCCGTGGTCATCAGTGTTATTACGTCTGTGCAGACGATGCTCATGGCACGCCAATTATGCTTAAAGCTCAGCAGCTGGGTTTAACGCCTGAGCAAATGATTGCTCAGACTGCCAAAGAGCATCAGGCTGATTTTGCCGAATTTTTAATTGGTTTTGATAACTATCACAGCACGCACAGTGAAGAGAACAAGCAGTTCGCCAGCGAGATTTATACCAAGCTGGACCAAGGTGGTTATATCAAACGCAAAACCATCAGCCAGCTGTTTGACCCGGAAAAACAAATGTTCCTGCCGGATCGTTTCGTTAAAGGCGACTGCCCAAAATGTGGTGCTTTGGATCAAAACGGCGACAGCTGTGATTCCTGCGGCGCGACTTATAGCCCAACTGAACTGAAAAACCCACGTTCAGTGGTCTCTGGCGCAACGCCTGTGTTAAAAGACAGCGAACACTACTTCTTCGACCTGCCTGCTTTTGAGCAAATGCTGAAAGACTGGACCCGCAGTGGTTCATTGCAGGACGAAATGGCGAACAAACTGCAGGAATGGTTTACTGAAGGCCTGCAACAATGGGATATCAGCCGCGACGCACCTTATTTTGGTTTTGAAATTCCAGGCGCTCCAGGCAAGTTTTTTTATGTCTGGTTAGACGCACCTATCGGCTACCTGGCCAGCTTTAAAAACTACTGTGATAAAACCGGCGTTAACTTTGACCAGTTCTGGCAAAAAGACTCAGAGGCTGAGATTTACCACTTTATCGGTAAAGACATTATCTATTTCCACAGTCTGTTCTGGCCAGCTATGTTAGATGGTGCTGGTTACCGTAAACCAACCTCTGTCTATGCGCACGGTTTTGTTACTGTCAACGGCGCCAAAATGTCCAAGTCACGCGGCACCTTTATCAAAGCCCGTACTTATCTGGAACATTTAAACCCAGAGTATCTGCGTTATTACTTTGCGTCTAAACTGACCAGCAATATCACAGACTTAGACTTAAATCTGGAAGATTTTGCGCAAAAAGTGAATGCAGATTTGGTTGGCAAAGTGGTCAATATCGCCAGTCGTTGTGCCAGCTTTATCAGCAAAAAATTCGATGGCAAGTTAAGTGCCGAGATTGCAGAACCTGCTTTATTAGCTGAGTTCACAGCCGCTGGCGAAACTATTGCCGAAAGCTTTGAAAAACGTGAATTTGCCCGAGCTATCCGCGAAATTATGGCGCTGGCCGATAAAGCCAACCAATACATTGATGCCAAAGCGCCTTGGGTGCTGGCAAAAAATGAAGCGACCTTAACTGAAGCGCATTTGGTTTGCTCTATGGGTATTAACCTGTTCCGCGTACTGATGCACTACTTAAAACCAGTGCTGCCAGCAATGGCCAAAGAAGTGGAACTGTTTTTAAACAACGAATTAAGCTGGTCGACGTATCATACCGCGTTAACCAATCACAGCATCAATGTATTTAAGCCACTGATGCAACGTGTAGAAATGACAAAGGTAGAAGCTATGGTCGAAGGATCTAAAGAGAACTTACAACCTACAGTTGCTGCACCAGTGGCTAAAGCCACTGCGGAACCAAAAGCAACCCCTGCTGCCGATTCAGCAGAAAGCGCCATTGAACCAATTGGCGAAACCATCAGCATTGATGACTTTGCCAAACTGGATTTACGGGTTGCCCGCATTATCAACGCTGAACATGTTGAAGGCGCTGACAAACTGGTGAAACTGCAGCTGGACTTAGGCAACGAGCAACGTCAGGTGTTCGCCGGTATTAAATCAGCTTACCAGCCGGAGCAGTTAATTGGTCGTTTGACGGTCATGGTTGCCAACCTGGCTCCACGTAAAATGCGTTTTGGCATGTCTGAAGGCATGGTGATGGCTGCAGGCCCTGGTGGCAGTGATATTTTCCTGTTAACGCCAGATGATGGTGCGACGCCTGGCATGAGAGTGAAGTAAAAATACGGGCGGGTCCGATGCAAGTCGCCCGCCCTTTTTTGTGACAAGGAAAAGCATGTCCAACATTCTGCGTTCGTTTTCTTCGTTATATTTTGCCACTTTATTGATGGTACTCGCCTCTGGGGTACTGACTACGTATTTAGGTTTGCGCCTGGCCGCAGACTCTGCAGCGCAAATCTGGATAGGCGGCATGATGTCGGCTTATTATTTGGGCTTAGTCGCTGGTTCTAAAATTGGTCACCGTTTAATAGCCCGCGTTGGTCATATCCGTGCTTTTGTTGCCAGCGCCGGCATTACCACAGCAAGCGCGTTGGGCCATGCCTTAATAGATGATTTAGCCATGTGGCTTGTGCTGCGTCTGATGGTCGGCATGGGCATGATGTGCATGTATATGGTGCTGGAAAGCTGGCTGAACGAACAGGCCGACAGCAAAAACCGCGGTACAGTCTTCGCCAGTTATATGATTGTCTCCTACTTAGGCTTGGTGCTGGGCCAACTGGCGATTAGCTTAAACCCTGAGCTGACACTAAAACCTTTGCTGATAGTGGCCATGTGTTTTGCGCTTTGTATTGTACCTTTGGCCTTAACACGCCGTATTCACCCCGCGCCTTTGCAACCCGCTCCACTTAAAATCAAGCTGTTCTGGCAAAAAGTGCCACAGGCACTGACGACCGTAGGTATGGCTGGCGTAATAGTGGGTTCATTTTATGGTCTTGCACCTGCTTATATTGCCCATAGCGGTGCCAGTACAGAACAAGTAGCAGCTTATATGGCAACCACTGTTATCGCAGGGTTATTGGCGCAGTGGCCTATGGGCAGGCTGTCCGACAAAATAAGACGCAGCAGGCTGATCCGCATCAATACAGTGATCCTCGGTGCCATTGTGCTTTGTATCGCGATACTGCCGCTTAGCGGAATACCACAACTGGTGTTTACTTTTGCTTTTGGTATCTTAGCTTTTACGCTGTACCCGCTGGCAACAGCACTGGCAAATCAGAATGTAGAGCAGGAACACCGGGTTGCTTTGTCAGCCACTATTTTACTGACCTTTGGCATGGGCGCTTGTATTGGACCGCTGATCGCCTCTGCTTTTATGCAGCTGATTGGCGATAGCATGCTGTATGGCTTTATGGCGTTATGTACTTTGCTGCTGTTTTTACGTTTAACTCAGGTGAACTACCAACAGAAACAACAAAACAAAGAAGTAGCTCAGGACTATGTAATGGCATCGGGCGACTTAATGTCTTCCCCTCTGGCCGCAGCTTTAGACCCACGGGTTGACGAGCAAATGGTGCAGGAGCAAATGGTACATCCACATCAGCCTGAGGCCGATTTACCTACTGCAGATCAGGAACTTAGCAGTATTGACGCTGAACCTGCTGTAGAGGCTGGGACAGTTGATATTGAAACGGATAAACACCAAACACCAGATCAAAACTAACCGGCTTAAGCCGGTTTGTTTTTAATAGCCTGACCAGCTAAAAATTAAAACAAAGTCAGTACTATTTTCCCTACCACAGCGTTAGAAGCCAACAACTGATGCGCCCGCTCCGCTTCTGACCAGTCGATACTTTGTGCCAACACAGGCTTAATTTGTCCTTCCGCCAAAGCCTTTCCAAACTGCTGATTAAAATTGCTTATTAATGCAGCTTTATAGCTATCAGTTCTGCTGCGAAGTGTGGAGCATAGAAGCTGGCCACGTTTTTTCAGCATCAGGCCTAAATCCAGCTCTGGTGTCATGCGGCCACCCAACATAGAGAGCACGACAATCTGACCATCTAACGCCAACAGCTGAATATCTTTGGCGATGTAATCTCCAGCTACCGGGTCGATAATCAAATCAAAACCTTGTGGCCGCGCTGCTTTTAGCTCAGCAGCAAAATCATGAGTTTTATAGTTGACAGCGACATCAGCCCCTAAGGCTAAACAGGCTTTGGCTTTTTCATCCGAACCTACGGTAACAGCCACAAAACAGCCCAAAGCTTTCCCCAGCTGTATCGCTGCGGTGCCTACACCACTGGCTCCGGCATGCACTAATAAAGCGCCCTGATCCGGTAAATGGCCCACAGCGCGCATCGCCTGAAAAGCGGTTAAAAATACCTCAGCACAAGCAGCAGCTTCGCTCATACCCAAAGTGGCTGGCTTTTTGATCAGATGCTCTGCAGACATGGCGACATACTGCGCATAACCGCCGCCAGGCACTAAACCAAATACAGTCTGCTCAAGCCATTCCGGCGATACATCATCGGCCACAGCCACCACAGTACCTGCGACTTCCAAACCTAAAATATCAGATTCCCCTGCTGGCGGCGGATACGAGCCGGAGCGCTGCAATAAATCAGCTCTGTTAATACCTGCAGCAGCCACTTTAACCAGCACCTGCCCGGCTTTTAGCCCCGGAACTGCCACTGTGACCTGCTGCAACTGACTTTGATTACCGGGATTAATCACTTCAATAGCGGTCATCTGACTGGGTACACTATGCTTTTGCGTCAATTTAGCCGATCCTTTTAGTTGTTTTGCTATAGTTTTGCTTTAGCTTTTGCGCGCTCTTCACTAAAATAGCGCCCCTTGCCCATCTACAGAGTTCATGTATGTCTCACAGTATCATTTTACAACCCGAACGCGAAAAATCCTTAAGACGCCGCCACCCATGGGTGTTCTCTAAAGCGGTATTGCAGGTTAAAGGCAAACCAGAGTCGGGTGAAACTGTAGATGTATTAACCCTCGACGGGAAGTGGTTATGCCGCGGTGCCTATTCAGCCGACTCGCAGATCCGCGTGCGCGCCTGGACTTTTAATGAAAAAGAACAGATTGATCAGGCCTTTTTCACGCGCCGCATTCAGCGCGCCTGGTCTGTGCGTCAGGATATGTACGATCTAAACCAAACCAATGGTTTACGTGTAGTAGCAGCTGAATCAGATGGTTTACCTGGCGTGACTATCGACTTATACGCCGATGTACTGGTTTGTCAGTTGTTATCCGCTGGTGCCGATGCAAACCGCGAGTTGATTGTTGAAGCATTAAAGCAAACCTTCCCTGGCGTCAGTATTTACGAGCGTTCAGATGTAGATGTGCGTAAAAAGGAAGGTTTAAAACCAGTCACTGGCTGGTTGCATTTACCTCGTGAAAGCGGCGAAGTGGTGATTTTAGAAAACGGCATGAAAATTCTGGTCGATGTGATCAACGGCCACAAAACAGGTTTTTATCTGGACCAACGCGATTCACGCGCTGCAGCAGGCCGTCTGGCGAAAGGCAAAACCGTACTGAATTGCTTTAGCTACACCGGCACTTTTGCATTGTCGTGTTTAAAAGGTGGAGCGGCTCATGTCACTAACGTGGATATGTCGGATTTAGCCTTAAAAACCGCTGAACGCAATTTAGTGCTGAACAACACGGAACTGGATAAAGCCAACAACGTCAAACAGGACGTGTTTAAACTGCTGCGCGAATACAAAGAGCAAGGCAAGTTGTTTGATATGGTGATTTTAGATCCGCCAAAATTTGCCGACAGCAAAGCCCAGTTAATGCAAGCCGCCCGAGGTTACAAAGACATTAACCGTGTAGCAATGCAGTTGGTTAAACCAGGCGGTTTATTATTGACCTTCAGCTGTTCAGGCTTAATGGAAGAAATGCTGTTTCAGAAAATAGTTGCTGACGCTGCACTGGATGCGAACAAAGATTGCTTGTTTATCGAGAAACTCAGTCAGTCCAGCGACCACCCTATTGCCAGCTTCTACCCTGAAGGTCATTATCTGAAAGGTTTAGTTTGTAAGGTATTCTAATCTCAGAATTTTGTTCTGAGACCATCACAAAAGGAGTGTTCGATGACGATGAAAAAATTAGCTTTAGTAGTGGCAGCCACATTAAGTTTTGCCGCAGCCGCTGACTGGTCAGTGAACAGCCAGCAATCCAGCCTGAACTTTGTGTCTGTAAAAAATGACGTTGTTGCTGAAACCCACAGCTTTAAAGACTTAACAGGCAGCTTAACTGAAGCAGGCGAGTTTGCGGTGACTATCCCAGCCCTGACAGTGGACACGGCTATTCCAATTCGTAACGAACGTATTCTGGAACATGTGTTAGCGGCCAAACAATACGCCACTATTACGGCCAAAGGCAAAGTCGACAGTAAAGTGTTAGCAGGCTTAAAGACAGGTGACAGCGTAGTTGTAGATCAAGCCTTAGATTTGACCTTACTCACTAAAACCCAAAGCCTGATGGCTAAAGTAAAAGTGACCAAAGTGTCAGACAGCCAATTGGTCGTTACTACTGTTGCGCCAATTATGCTGGACGTAAACAAGTTTGAATTAAATGCTGGCGTAGAAAAACTACGTGAACTGGCAGGCCTGAAAGCCATCAGCCCAATGGTACCAACCACATTTAGTCTGGTATTAACGAAGTAAGCTTTTGGTTTAGTTTGATTTGTGAAACAGCCACCGCTTGGTGGCTTTTTTCTCCTTGTCTTGGCCTAAGTTTTCAAATTAGGCAAGCGATTATTCACCGTCAGTCCTGTCCTCTAACTTAGGGATTGGTGTTCCGCTCGGCAGTTCTTCAGCCCTAGATTGTGTTTGCCAAACGATTCTGGATATTTCGGTAATACGATCAACAAGTGGCTTTGCGTTTTCACCAAACTTACCTAGAACGACACCTGCATCGCCAATTAGCCCCCAAAAACGGTCAAGATCAGAAACCTTTTTGTGCAGTTCCGATTGCAGCCTTTCAAGACGCTTAAGTAATCTTTGACGATGTTCGTCTTCAAGATAAGTGGAAGATGCAACCATATCTCTTAATTCGTTTATAAGGTGTTGAACTTTATCAAGATCACCTTGTGAGAACTCATAATGGAACCTAACTCCGAGAGCGGCATCAAACCGCGCCTTTGCGCTTTGGTGCCTAGCTAGAGAATGTTGTGCCGAAAAATGTTTTTTAACATTGTGCAAAAATCCTGAAATTGCCCCGCAGTCAATCGCCATTTCTCCTGAAAAAGTTGGAGGAGGATATGGACATTCTATAACTCCACTCCCGATTAAGCTTTCAAGCAATGCTAATGCATCTATGAGCACATCATATTCATAATCTGACCAATCTCTACCCATCTGTTCTAATACTTCATTGGCCATGTCGCATATCCGAATACTGGCAGCTATTGGTTCAGCAGAAATACTATTAATGAACTCTTCCGTGTAAATCATCTACTCATTCCTTACTATCACGGGGCTAGACCTGAATCTAATCCAACCAACACTTATTGTGTATTAGTTCCCAAAATACAATGCCTACAACAATAATGTAAAGTTTAACAAGTTGAGAGTCTATGCGAACCAACTACAATCCCCACCCCTTAGCCGCAAGCCGTTCAAAAATGGGTGGCCAAGGTTTTAAGACGAGGAGTGTTTGAGCGAGGAGCGTTAGCGACGAACGAGTTGCACAATCGCCTTGGACGCACTTTTTTGAGCGGGCTTTATACTCACTTCGTTCGTCCCCCTTCGGGGCAAGCTAAAGCTGTTCAACGCAAGCGTTGTCACAGCGGCCAGGGTCGCCTTTTATGAATTACATCCATGTAATTCCCCCTCTGGGCCAGACTTCGTCTGTTGAAAAGTGCTCCTGCACTTTTCTGCTTTGCGCTACTTTCTTTAGGCGAAGCAAAAGAAAGTATCTCGCCAACGGCGAAAGTGTTTAAATAACAAAGTATCAAGCCAACACAAATCCCACTAATTTCCGCAGCAAACCTTGAAATATGCCACTTTCCCTGACACTGTTACCAAAGCAATTTCAAAAGGATAGGAAGATGAAACTTTTACTTATCGTCACCACCCTACTCACCACAACTCAACTTCAGCCCGCTTCAGCAGCCAACCAAATCAATTGCCAGGCCAAAGATTTAGGAACCGTCGACCAACTGATTTGTTCTGACCAGGAACTTCTCAAACAAGATCAGCAACTGGCAGAGGTCTATCGGCAGGCTCTGGCAAAAGCAGCCAATGAAAGACCACCTGTGTTAAAAGCTGAACAGCGCGGTTGGGTGAAAGGTAAAGCGGATTGCTGGAAAGAAGATGACAAAAAAGTTTGTGCTTCAAAGCTTTATACCCAGCGCATTGCCGAGTTACAGGCGCGTTACGAACTGGTGGCTAGCAGTAAAAAATTAGTGCTTGGCTGTGGCAACAATCCGGCCAATGAAATCTATCTGAGGTATTACCCTACCACACCAGCCAGCTTAATTGCTGAATATGGCGATCGGACATCTTTAATGTATCAGCAAGCCGATCAAAGCTATGTAGGCAGGAATGAAAAGCTGTCAGAGCAAGATGGCATTTTTACCGTGCAATGGGGGTACGAAGCACCACTGATGAGCTGCAAAACTAAATAGCCAAAGTACCACTAAGACTATTTAATTCAGCTCAACAATTTGCACACCCAACTGGTAACAATCTTCCTGTTCCTGGGCGCAGCGCATCACCTTGGCGTGGGCGGACAAAGGCGGAATACTGGGGTTGGAGCTTTGCATTTTTATGTACAGCATGACTCCCATCTCCAGTGGTTCATCAATTTCCAGCGACATGCCAGTAGAGCTTAAGTCACGGCATATCGCATTAATGACCCTTCCGGATTGTGGATCGTTGATCATCAACTCCACCTGAGCATTCACCATCATACGGTAGTAGTTACGTTTATCACTATGGCCTAACATAAGCTGTATTACTGCAGTTATTGGGATTGACTTCTTTTATAGATCCGCAACAAGCAGCTGTAAAGCCTTATTTGTGGGAATGACTGCAGAGTAAATCGTCAACCAGCATCTGAATATGCCGAGCACTGATAGGTTTACTGACAAAAGCGTCTGCACCAGCATCCAGCGCTGTCACTTCGTCACGTGGAGTATCGAGTCCGGACATTATAAGAATGGGGATATGACCGGTTTCAGGGGCGTTTTTTAACAGGCGGCAAGTGTCCAGACCATCCAGACCTGGCATGCAAATATCCATCATTACCAGATCAGGCTGTTGCTGCAGCACCAATTGCAAGGCCTCAACCCCGCTTTTGGCATAACTGACCTGATAAAAAGGTGATAATGCCAACTCCAGCAGACGAAACATAAAATCCTCGTCGTCCACTATCATGACCTTTTTTTGCTTCAGTTCCATTGTCTGCATCCTTGTGATCTCCATTCAAACGCATCGATGCGTTTCACTTAAGTGTATGGCCTATTTAATAATTTGCCAAAAAATCCGTTGAAAAACTCAGGTTATTTTAACTCACTAACCGCCAGTAAAATGCGTTTTACCGACACTGGATAAGGTGTTCCTAAAGTTTGAGCATGCAAGGACACCTTAAGTTCTTCCAGCATCCAGCGGATGGCCAGTACAGGTTCCGGAATAGTACGGCCGGCAAATTTACCCAACAAGCTTTGATAAGCATCTTCTGCTTTTTGGTATTCGTGTGACATCAAGCGATCACGATTCGGATCGACAGGTAGTTTTTCCTGACGTTTTTGTAGTGCCTGTAAATAACGCAAAATAGCATCCAAGCGCGTAGCTCCATGAGTGCTGACAAAGCCCTTAAACAGTAAAGAGTCGAGATGTTGCTTGATTTCCCCCTGACCTTGCACATGTTTTAACTCAACTTTACCTTTGAGCTTTTTCTGAATTTCATGACCCAGGGTTAAAATTTGCTCCACTTTTAATGCAATACGAAGCACGGTTTCACCCAGCTCTGCGCGGATTTTTTCTTTGACAGCGGTAAAGTCAGCTTCGGTTTCAGGCCAGGGCTGCTCACTGATCAGTTGATCCACACCAGCGGCGATACAGTCGTCTATCAGCTCAAGCACTTTACCAAATGGATTAAAGTACAAACCAAGCTTGGCCTTATTAGGCAAGGACTCCTGCAAGTATTTGACTGGTGATGGCACGTTTAACAGCACCAATCGACGCAAACCCAGTTTGCTTTGTTGTGCCGCTTGTTCGGCGTTATCCAACAGCTTAATAGACACCGAATCTTTGTTATCCACCAAAGCTGGATAGGCTTTGATTTGATAACCGGCCTGCATTTTGATGTATTCACGCGGCAACTGGCCAAAAGACCACTGAGTCAGCTTGTCCTGCTCTATGCCCCGCTCTGCCACCTGACTCAGGTTTTGTTGCACTTTGCCTTGCAGCTCTTGTTTTAATAGTGCTAAAGAGCGACCTTGTTTTAAGGTGTTACCTTTGTCATCCACCACCTTAAAGTTAAACTTCAGATGGGTGTCAATACCGGAAAGCTCCCAGGCATCGTCCGGAATAGTCACGCCCGACATACGTTTTAATCTGTTACTGACCACATCCAGCAATGGGCCGTCTTCGGGTTTAATACTTTGCAATAAGGCATCGGCATAATTAGGTGCTGGCACAAAGTTGCGTCTGTATTGTTTGGGCAGGCATTTAATCAATGCGACCAATAAATCATGCCGCAGACCAGGGATCAGCCAGTCAAAGCCTTGCTCTTCCAGCTGATTTAATAACGACAAAGGCACCACCAGACTTACACCATCGTCCGGTGCGCCCGGTGAAAAATGATAATCCAAAGGCAAAGTTAAATTGCCCTGACGCCAGAACTCAGGGAATTTATCGGCAGTGACTTCTGAAGCGTCACGTTTATACAGCTGCTCTAAATCCAGATGCAGCAATTTGGCATCTTTTGCTTTGGCCTCTTTCCACCACTTGGCAAAATCAACTCTGTTATTAGCCCAGACCGGAATTTTTTCAGCATAAAACGCAGCTAATGTCTCTTCATCCACCAGAATATCGCGCCGTCTGGCCTTTTCTTCCAGCTCTGTGACTTGCTCAATCAGCTTTTGGTTATGGGCTAAAAAGCTTTCGTTCAGGCCTAAATCCTGCTCCACCAAAGCACTGCGGATGAAAATATTGTGACAAGTGGCTGGATCTATTTTGCTGTAGAGTACAGGGCGTTTTCCGACGATGATCAGGCCATACAAAGACACCTGTTCATAGGCCACTACTGCGCCTTTTTTCTTTTCCCAGTGCGGCTCGCTGTAGCTGCGCGAGACTAAATGCATAGCCGCAGGCTCAACCCATTCAGGTTCAATTTTGGCCACAGCACGGGCGTAGAGCTTGGAGGTTTCTACCAGCTCAGCGGCCATCACCCATTTAGGTTTACGTTTAAATAAGCTGCTGCCAGGGAAGACAAAAAAGCGGCTTTGGCGTGGGCCCATATAATCAGCATCGCTGTCACGGCTACCAATTTGGCCTAATAAACCTGTCAGTAAAGCGCTGTGGACTTGCTCGTAAGACGCAAGCTGCGAATTCAGGTTCCATTGCTGCTCAGTACAGATTTGACTCAACTGGCCATATAAATCCTGCCATTCGCGCACCCGTAGGTAGTTCAACAGCTCTTGTTTGCATAAACGGCGGAACTGGTTGTTGGTCAGCTCGTCCTGCTTTTCTTGTAGATATGCCCAAAGTTTAAGCCAGGCACTAAAATCTGAATCCGGATCGGCAAAACGGCCATGCAATTCATCAGCTTTTTGCTGTTTATCCAAAGGCCGCTCTCGCGGGTCCTGAATAGACAAAGCCGAGACAATCACCAGCACTTCCTGCAGACAGCTGTGCTTTGTAGCCGCAAACACCATACGGGCTAAACGGGGATCCACAGGTAAGCGGCTGATTTGACGGCCTAAGTCGGTCATTTGCAAACTATGGCTATTGGACTGAGGTTTGACTGCCCCGAGCTCTTCCAACAGCTTAATACCGTCGTTAATAAAACGACTGTCTGGCCGTTCTAAAAACGGGAAAGCCTGGATATCCCCTAAACCCAAGGCCAGCATTTGTAAAATAACAGAGGCTAAGTTGGTGCGCAGAATTTCCGGATCTGTAAATTCTGGTCTGCCATTAAAATCCTCTTCGCTGTATAAGCGAATACAAATACCAGCGGCGACACGACCACAACGGCCTTTACGCTGATTGGCGCTGGCCTGACTGACGGCTTCAATCGGCAGCTGTTGCACTTTGGAGCGATAGCTGTAACGCGAAATACGCACTGTGCCAGGGTCTATCACATAACGGATACCTGGCACTGTTAAGGAGGTTTCAGCCACGTTGGTCGATAAGACGATGCGCCGCCCTACGCCGGTCTGGAATATGCGATTTTGCTCGGCCGCACTTAAACGGGCATACAACGGTAGTATTTCGGTATGAGGGAGTTTCAGCTTTTCCAGCGCATCTGCTGTGTCACGAATTTCACGCTCACCGTTTAAGAAAATCAGAATATCGCCCGGCGGTTCACGGTACAGCTCTTCCACCGCATCAAAAATAGATTGCAGTTGATCAGCGTCTTTATCGTCGTTCTCAGCCACTGGCCTGTAACGGGTTTCCACCGGGAAAGTGCGGCCCGATACTTCAATTATAGGCGCATCAAAAAAGTGTTTGGAAAAACGTTCTGGATCTATGGTGGCCGAGGTAATAATGACTTTTAAATCAGGGCGGCGTGGTAACAGCTGCTTTAAGTAACCCAATAAAAAGTCGATATTTAAACTGCGCTCGTGTGCTTCATCGATGATCAGCGTGTCGTATTGATTTAAAAATCTGTCCTGCTGAATTTCAGCCAGCAATACACCGTCTGTCATCAGTTTGACTAAAGTAGTGGGCGCTGTGTGATCGCCAAAACGGATTTTATAACCGACCTGCTGACCGACCGGGCATTTCAGCTCTTCAGCTAAACGGGCAGACACACTGCGCGCAGCTAAACGTCGTGGCTGGGTATGACCTATCATGCCCGCCACACCACGGCCTAACTCTAAACAGATTTTTGGAATTTGAGTGGTTTTACCCGAGCCTGTTTCACCGGCGATAATCACTACCTGATGTTTGGCGATGGCGGCTTTAATGTCGTCTTTTTTACCTACAACAGGCAGTTCAGCCGGGTAGTCAATAGTGGGCACAGCAGCCAAACGCTGAGCCCGTAGCTGCATAGAGGCAGTAATTTTTGCCGACAACTGTTGCATCAACTGCTGCTGTTTAGTCTCGTCCTGCTGTTTTTTAATGTTCTGTAAAGACTGGCGGAACCTGTGCTGATCTTTGGATAAAGAATTGGCTATGGCTTTGGTAAGCGCGGTAACAGAAATTTCAGCGTCCGTAGTAAGGTGATTGCTAGCAACAGCAGGTTTAGCAGTAGAGTCGGTCAACACAAGGCCCTCAATAAATAGGGGCGTCATGCTACCAAGTTCAGGGGCTTTAGATCCAGTAAAAGCACCGCTTAAAACGCTGCTTTTACTGCACATTTAATATTAATACCCGTAGGGGCGGGTCTTGCACCCGCCCGTCTCAAATTCCAAACCGAACTTTACGGGTCTTGTACCCGCCCCTCAGCACGAAACCGCGGATCCCATTGAAGGGCCGGGACAAGCCGCGGCCCCTACACCCGCCCGCTCAGCGTAAAATCGATTAGCTCACCGCTTTGTAATGGGAATGTAGTTCTAAGTCTATCGCTCTTAGTACATCTGTTCTGCTAATCACCCCAAGCAGATAACCATCGTCATCCACCACAGGATAAACCTTAGGTTTGGACATCAGCATGGTTTGTGCTAAATCCACTATGCCGTGGTAGGACTTAACTGTTAACACTTCAGTACGCATCACGTCTTTGACGGAAGCTGATTGCTGTAAATGGTAAGTGCATGACAACATTCTGGACAGACAATCCTGTTCAGACACAAAACCTATTACCTTTTTCTCTTTGTTGATCACAGGTCCGCCAAGTTGTTCGGCAAGGATCAGTTTATTCACCGCTTCTTCGACAGACATCTCTTCGGTAAAGGTCACAGGGTGACGATTCATATGATCGGATATTTTTAATAAGTCCATAAGCCCCTCAAAAGTGTCGTATTTTCACAACACCTTAAGCTTAGACCAGAGCTGACTACTTGGCTGAACTCTCTTTAAAAATTTCAGTCACTGCAGCTTCACCTTCGGATCGTTTTGCTCTATACATGCCTTCGGTATTAAAGCTCCAGCTTACTTTTCCTTTGTGATCAATCAGGATCACCCCACCAGTGCCACCTACTTTCGCCAGCTCCTGCTGAATGACCTGATCAGCCGCTTTGTCGGCGCTGATGCCCTTATATTTCACTCTGGCACAAATATCAGAAGCAACACGGTAACGGATAAAAAACTCGCCGTGACCAGTGGCAGAAACAGCACAGCTGGCATTGTCCGCAAAGTTACCAGCGCCAATAATAGGTGCATCACCAATACGGCCATAACGTTTTGCCGTCATGCCGCCAGTCGAGGTTGCCGCTGTTAATAAACCACTGCGATCCATAGCCACTGCACCCACAGTGCCCATATTCCACTCGGGTTGCCATGGCGCAGTTAAGCGATAGTTTTGTGCCTGATGAGGCACTTTTTGCATACTTTGTTTAGCTTTTTTCAACGCCTCATATCGAAACTCTGTATCAAAATAAGAGTTTTCTACCAGCGCCAGCCCCTGCTCTTTTGCAAATTGCTCAGCACCAGCACCCGAGAGCATCACATGCTCAGACTTTTCCATCACAGCACGGGCTAATAACACAGGGTTTTTCACGTGAGTTAAACCTGAAGCTGCGCCCGCCATCAGGTTATCCCCCCGCATGATGGACGCATCCAGCTCGTGACCTTCGTCGTAGGTATAGACAGCGCCTTTACCAGCGTTAAAAAGCGGAGAATCTTCCATAATCAGCACAGCTGCCGTGACCGCATCCACACTGCTGCCACCTTTCTCCAGCACCGCATAACCTGTATCCACCGCATGTTTTAATGTGGCGTGATAGGCCTGCTCCTGAGCGTCTGTCATCTGGCTTTTATTGATGGTACCGGCACCACCGTGTATGACGATAGCTATAGGTTGTTTGGCAAAAGCCAGAGCAGAAAAGCAGCTTAAGGCTAAAAAAGACATGGTGCGGCGCATAACAAGTACCCTGATTATTTTATTAGTTACCTCAAGTTGTACCGCGAACTCTATCAAAGACGCAAGTTGCGCTGCGCTAATCCGTTAAGAATAAGGGTTTAATCTTCAGCGCCTATCGAAGCTTCAGCACTGCAATTTCCTGCCCGCTTAAAACCAGCATTCAGCGCCTGCTGCTCTGTGTCAAACCATTGCTGATTGCGCTCTGACACCTGGCGATAACCACTACAATGACTTAAGTGGTAGAGCTTACTGCGTTTATTACCTAGCACCTGACCTGAAGATACAGCTACAGTTTGTCTACTTTCTTTTGCTGTAGTCAGACCAAAACCCGATACCTTGTAGTTGAGCTGCCAAACCTTTTTACCTGTAACAAAGTCATTGGCATGGCCCATTTGCTGCGCAATACGTTGTTGCAATTTACGTTCTGTGTCATCCACTGGGTCTTGCTGATGCCAGGCCATAAAAAGCTGCTGCTGCGCTTTGGCCAATGGCAGCTGATATTTATCTGCCATATAAAAATGAATACGGGCTATATCACCGCGAATTTCAGCGCGAGGTTCAACCAACCGGCTTTTAAAATCGACTTTCACTTCACAAGAGCCATACTGCGGAGCCTGCGCTGGCAACATGCCAAACCGGTAATGCGCTCTGTCGCCATTCACTTCACCTATAGCGGGTTTGAGGTTAAATAAATCGGCCTCCATTTGCTTAAACAAAACGTCTGTTTTACCGCATTGCTCACGGCCACCTTTTTTCCAGCACGCTAAAGGCGAGCCAAATTGCTGGGCAGGCATCACATGTTCCCATTCAATTCTGTTGGCACGTGGACCGTTTTTGCGAATTTGGTAACCACAGCCCTTTAAATCAGGAATACCTTTGCCTGCTTGCCAGCGAATAGCGCAGCCACAATAAAATTCTTGTTTTTCGGGGGCGTAAATACGACTTGCGATAGTTTTTGCAGAATCAAAATTGGCTGGTGCAGCATTGGCAACTGCAGATAAAACAAACAAAACAACATAAAATACGAATTTTAACAAAGCGGTACAACCTTAAACTGCCTGCGGATCAGTTTTATTATGCCATAAGTCTGAGCACGACAAATCAGGCATTTAATTAGGGATAAATATGCGAAGAAAGCGTTCACAACACCAGATAAACGCAGTTCATAATGTATAAAAAATAATGGTTTAAGCAGAATTAACCCCAGTTATCAGCCTTTTACTTCAACCTTACACTGAAAATAACATTACCAATGGTTAACAATAGAAAGCTTTTTTATCAAAGTTAATTTGACTATTTAGCGCACAAAATGTAGTTTCATCGCTATAAAGCAGCAGTTAAGCGCAGAATAAGAGTTAATCCGCTATGGACCAGTCATTTTTTCGTTGCAAAAAAGTCTTGGTCATTGATGACTGTGCGCCTGTCCGGGCCACCGTAAAAGGAATGTTACAACAAATGGGGTTTGAGGC
>Ga0247725_1000174_pt1 | contig 71307 bp, 60 predicted proteins | sample OKSTACKMCFT3sol_FD_183021 | JGI IMG/M metagenome (GOLD analysis project Ga0247725, IMG submission 183021) | Subsurface sediment microbial communities from gas well in Oklahoma, United States - OK STACK MC-FT3-sol | ecosystem: Environmental > Terrestrial > Deep subsurface > Rock core/Sediment...
GCTGTCCGAAACTGGAGCAAGGTCGAGGCCGTATACCTGAATCCGGACAAGCCAGAGGCATCAGAAACAACGCAAGTAGAGACACTTGTAGCATGAAAAATGCGACAACTACGTTGACAGACGTCGGTTTCGCGGCTACCCGAAAGCGATCCGCACCGACCAGGGGCCCGAGTTCACCGGCAAGGCACTCGATCAATGGGCCTATCAGCGCGACATCAAGCTGAAGCTGATTCAGCCTGGTAAGCCCACGCAGAATGCCTTCATCGAGTCGTTCAACGGTAAGTTCCGGGACGAATGCCTCAATGAGCACTGGTTCTGTTCGCTGGCCGAAGCGAGAATCCGCATCGCGGCCTGGCGGCGGGATTACAACGAACACCGACCGCACAGCGCGATTGGCAATCTCACCCCGGCAGAATTTGCTGCAAGTTGGCGAACTCGCCAGCAGCAGCTGAAGCAGGAAAAACTAATATCAACCCCAGGGCCTACTAACTAGGCAGCGGTACTAAAGCTGGGGGCAGGTCACGGATACTCGTAACACACCGCTAAAGACCTTCTAGTAGCCACTCGCAAAGGGCTGCTACCAGCCAGAGGCGAGCACCTCGGACTAAGCTGGAAAAGCAGGCGTTGTCAGGGCACTACTAACACCGTTCAAGCAAAAAACCAAGTTCGATTTCACCTTCTGATACCGGCTCGCCTCAAATGCAGCGATCCAGATGAGTCCCACAGCCGAATGCCCCCAAATGCCAAGCCCCACGCAGGATGGCTCAGTAGCCTACGAAGAATCATCCCTCGCCAAAATCTGTACATTTGAAAATTTATGTACAATTATTAGCAAAACAAACGACGAGATGCCCCCATGCGTCAGTCATTTCTCTTGCGTGCAATCGGCCTAAGCATGGCGCTGTGGTGTGGCATCTGGAGCGCGCCTGGATGTGCGGAGTGGCAGCGGGATCTGCCGGGTGCCGTGCAGATCGGGCAAGGGCAGTTCACCTGGTACGGTATTCCGATCTACCACGCGAGCCTATGGAGCGCGGCCAAGCCGGCCGGATGGGAACACCCCTTCGCGCTGGAACTGGTCTATCGGCGAGACCTGTCGCGGGACACGCTGGTGCAAAGCAGTGTCGACGAAATGCAGCGTCTGGGTGCAAACGACGAGGGCTTACTGACACGCTGGGCCGGCGAAATGCGCAAGGCTTTCGTCGATGTGCGCGCCGGACAAAGGATCACCGGTATCTACCTGCCTGGTCAAGGCTGCCGGTTCTACGTCGATGGAGCGTTTCGGCACGCGGTGGCGGATAGCGGATTCGCCCGGGCGTTCTTTTCGATCTGGCTGGACCGGCGTACACGCAATCCCGAACTGCGCCGGGAGTTGCTGGGCCTGAACGGAGTGGACGAACCATGAACCTGAACTTCCGCTTACTCCTCCTCTCGTGCTGTCTCCTGCTGGGCAGTTGCGGCAACGTCGGGGTCGAGAGATATACCGCGCAGCGTCCCTCGCTGGACCTGCCGGCATTCTTCTCCGGCCCAGTGCAGGCCTGGGGCATTTTCCAGAAGCCGTCCGGCGAAGTGGTCAAGCGTTTCAAGGTGGACATCACCAGCCGCCGCGAGGGCGAGCGGCTAATCCTCGATGAGCGCTTCCTGTATAGCGATGGCACCCGCCAGCAGCGGGTCTGGACCTTGACGCCAGAGGGGCACGGGCGCTGGCTTGGGCGCGCCGCCGATGTCGTCGGCGAGGCGTCCGGGGAAATCGCCGGCAATGCCCTGCGCTGGCGCTATCGTCTGAACCTGGAGGTGGATGGCCGGACCTGGGAAGTGAGCTTCGACGACTGGATGTACCTCATGGACGAAGACACCCTGATCAATCGCTCGAGCATGAGCAAGCTGGGCTTCGAGCTTGGCCAGGTGACGCTGTTCTTCCGCCGCCAGGCTGGCGCACCGGGGAGCATCAAATGACGTTGCAGGAACTCCATGAGGCCGCGGCGGCCGGTCGGGTCGAAGGCCTCGACGTCGTCTCCCTGGAAGGCGGCTTTTACATCGTCCAGGTGCGCCAGGCCAACGGCCTGAAACGACTCTGCGACGAAAGCGGACAGGTACAGCACCTGCGCTCCACCACCCAGGTCCGCACCTTGCTGGCCGAGCTTGGACCGCTCCCCTGTGAACTGATCCAGCACTGCGTCCACGACGAGATGGGCGCCGCCCGTGAAACAAACGTGCAGCCTCTGCGCATCCCGATCTCCCTGAGGCCATCGTCGTGACGCACAAGGCACGGCGGCTGGGGCTGCTACTGGGCGACCAGCTCAGCTTCGATCTGTCGCTGTTCGATGCACTGGATCCGGCCCAGGACACGATACTCATGGCGGAGGTGAATGAAGAGGCGCGCTACGTGCCCCACCATCCGCAGAAGATCGTGCTCATCTTCAGCGCCATGCGCCACTTCGCCCAGGCGTTGCGGGAACGCGGCTGGCGAGTGATCTACACCAGGCTGGACGATGCCGACAACAGCGGCAGCATTGCCGGCGAGGTGCTTCGCTGGCATGCCACCCTGGGTGAACCGGCCGTGCATTTCACCGAATGCGGCGAGTGGCGACTGGAGCAGGCGCTGCGCCAGTGCGGGATACCGCTGGCCTGGCATGAAGATCGCCGCTTTCTCTGCTCCCGAGCCGAGTTCGTCCACTGGGCGGGCAATCGCCAGACGCTGCGCATGGAGCATTTCTACCGCGAGATGCGCCGGCGCACCGGCCTGCTGATGGAGCCCAGTGGCCAACCTGTCGGCGGGCACTGGAACCTTGACGCCGACAACCGCAAGCCCTTGCCCCGAGGAACGGCAGGGCCGTTCGCGGCACGCTTCGGCCAGGACTCCATCACCCGCGAAGTGATGACGCTGGTGGCCGAATATTTCAGCAACCATTACGGTCGCCTCGACAGCTTCGACTATCCGGTGACTCACGAGCAAGCCCGGGAACTCTGGCGGCACTTCCTGGAGTTCGCTCTGCCGGCGTTCGGCGACTATCAGGACGCCATGGCCGAGGGTGAGCCTTATCTCTTCCATGCGCGCATCAGCGCTGCGCTGAACATCGGATTGCTCGACGTTCGCCAACTGGCGGCGGACGTCGAAGAGGCCTATCGCCAAGGGCAGGCCCCGCTCAACGCGGCGGAGGGATTCATCCGCCAACTGATCGGCTGGCGCGAATACGTCCGCGGCATCTACTGGCTGCGCATGCCGGATTACGCGGAGCTCAACGGTTTCGGGAATCGCCGGCCGTTGCCCGCATTCTACTGGACCGGCCAAACGGACATGCGCTGCATGGCCCAGGCGATCGGCCAGACCCTGGAGCTGGGTTACGCGCACCACATCCAGCGGCTGATGGTCACCGGCAATTTCGCCCTGCTGGCTGGCATCGCGCCGGCGGCCATCTGCGACTGGTACCTGGCGGTCTACCTGGACGCCTTCGATTGGGTCGAGTTGCCCAACACGCTGGGCATGGTGATGCACGCCGACGGGGGCTACCTCGGGTCGAAACCCTACTGCGCAAGCGGCCGCTACATCCAGCGGATGTCCGATCACTGTGGCGCCTGCCGCTACCGAGTGGACAAAGCCACGGAAGACGACGCTTGCCCGTTCAACGCGCTCTACTGGCATTTCCTCATGCGGCACCGCGACCGTCTCGGGCACAACCCTCGCCTGGCCATGCCCTACCGTAACCTGCAGCGCATGGGCGATGAGCGCTGCCTCGCCCTCTGGCAACGCGGCGAAGCGCTGCTGAGACGTCTGGACGCGGAGTTGCCGCTATGAAGAAAGCCCATCTGCCGGAAAAGACCTGTGCTGTCTGCGGCCACCCCTTCACCTGGCGGCGACGCTGGGCAAGATGCTGGAATGACGTTCGCTATTGCTCCGAGCGCTGCCGGCGCTCACCAGCGAAGCGCCAGCTTCAGCATCAGGGGTAGCCAGACGGCCCAGACCAGCGCCAATACCACGGCTGAGGCGCCATTGCCCCAGGGCAAACCGACACCGGCCAGCGATGCGCCGCCCCAGTAGGCCAACGGCCCACCCGCCGCGCCCAACAGGCCTCCCCACCACGCGGGGCTCGCGGCCCATGCAAGACAGTGCCGCAGACCGCTGGCGAACACCAACCAGAGCAACGCCAGCCATACCGGTAGGATTTCGCCATGAAAATCGAACAGGCCGAGCACACCCAACAGCACATCCAGCACACAACCCGCCACGCCAACCGTGAGGATTGCCAGGCACTCCCCTGCCCTTTGCCGACACAGCCAGAGATGCGCAATCAGCCCGGCCGCCACCGCCGCAAGCAAGGCGACATGTTGCGCCCCCAGCACGCACCCCCACCACCCCAGCTGCAGCCACAGGGCATTGCCAATCAGCCAGCCGCGGCTAGACATCAGGCTTCCAGATGATCCACCAGGGCCGCCTTGCGCGCGGCCGGCCCCGCCCATAGCAGGTGCGCCACGCCGATGGCGCGCTCCTCGAAGCCGCCCTGGCAGTAGCACAGGTAGAACTCCCACAGGCGCTGAAAGTGCTCGTCATAACCCAGTTCCAGCAACTCGGCACGCGACTGGCGCAGGTTCTCGCGCCAATGCCGCAACGTACGGGCGTAGTCGGCGGCGAAGTCTTCGAGCTGCACGAGGTTGAGCTGCGTGTGGTTCGTGGCGGTCTGCAACAGTACGGTGATCGATGGCAGCGCACCGCCGGGAAAGATGTAGCGCTGGATGAAGTCTACCGAGCGACGAGCCTGCTCGTAGCGCTGGTCGCGGATGGTGATGGCCTGCAGCAGCATCAGTCCGTCATCCTTGAGCAGCGCCGCACAGCAACGAAAGTACTCGGGCAGGTAGCGATGGCCGACGGCCTCGATCATTTCGATGGAGACCAGCTTTTCGAAGCGCCCGCGCAGGTCGCGATAGTCCTGCAGCAGCAGCGTGACGCGATCCTCCAGGCCGTAATGACGGATTCGTCGCTCGACACAGGCATACTGCTCCCGCGAGAGCGTCGTCGTCGTCACCCGACAGCCATAATGCGTCGCGGCGTGGAGCGCCAGGCTGCCCCAGCCGGTGCCGATTTCCAGCAGGTGGTCCTCCGGTCGCAGGTCCAGCTTGCGGCAGATGACATCGAGTTTTTGCAGTTGCGCCTGTTCGAGGCCCTGCTCAGGGCTGGAGAAGATCGCCGAGGAGTACATCAGGGTGGGGTCGAGCAGGCGCTCGAACAGGTCATTGCCCAGGTCGTAATGGGCCATGATGTTGCGCTGCGAACCGCGCCGGCTGTTGCGGTTCAGCCAGTGCAGCAGCCTGAGCGCCGGGCGCCCCAGCCTGGCCAGTCCACCCTCCAACGCATCGAGTGCGTCCAGGTTGGCGACGAACAAGCGGGTCACCGCCGCCAGGTCCGGACTGCTCCAGTAGCCCTGGATGTAGGCCTCGCCAGCACCGATCGAACCGTTGCAGGCAACCATGCCCCACAACGCCTCGTTCCGCACGTCGATCACCGCTCGCAACGGACTGAGCCGGTCACCGAAATCCAGCACGGTTTCCCCATGACGCACCTGCAACCAGCCCTGGCGCAACAGGCGCAGGCGCCCCATAACTGCCTGCCGCAGCAGGCTTCCCGCCAGCGGGGCAGTGATTAGGGCCTTACCGGCGCTCAGGGTGGGGTCGGTCATGGTCGGACTCCTTCTGTACGATGTGCCCGACACTCAGGCAGTCAACGCTTGCCTGGTGGTCATGCACGGGAATGCGTTTGAGCAGCAGGCGCAGGGCCTGCCAGTAGATGGCGGTGACGGTGCGCAGGCTCATCCAGGGGAAAGCCAGCAGATGACGGCGCAGCGCAGCGGCGTCGAGCGTCTGGCGTTGCAGGTCGAGGCTGGCCTGGAACATCAATTGCTCCTCATGCCAGTTCTCCATGTGCACGTGCACGCGCGACTCCCCGATCAGGAAGCGCATGCGGTATTGCATGTGCCGTGGTAGGAAGGGGGATACGTGAAACGCCTTCGCCACCGCAAACTCCTGCGGTGCGCCAGACGCAACGGCAAACACGTAGTGAAAGCGCTCCCGCCAGGGCGTGTTGCGCACCTCGCAAAGAATGGCGGCCAGACGGCCATCGGCGTCATGACAGAAATAGAAGCTGACCGGGTTGAACCACAGCCCCCAACTGCGCAGTTGGGTCAGCAACTCGATTCGCCCCGTGGGCGCTTCGCCCAGGGCCTCGCGCAACAGACAACGTACCGCCTCCGCCAGCGGCAGCCCCTGGCTCGTCCATGCCGGCAGATAATCGCGTTCATCCCAGCTCAGCGGCGCGAACCGGTTAGCCCGCAGCAACGGAGAGAGCTGCAGTAGCTGCGGCTGTTCTGCAAGGTCCAGCAGGATCATGCCGACCGGATAGCGAAAGGCGTGCAACCGCGGCAGGACCCGCCGGTGGCTGACCCAACCGCGGCACAGGCAGCTGTTCACAGCTGCTCTCCGAAGTGATCGGCCACTTCCAGTGCACTGACCACGCCGTCCTCGTGGAAACCGTTGCCCCAGTAGGCACCGCAGAAGTAGCTGTGGTGATGCCCCTGCAACTCGGCGCGGCGCGCTTGTGCCGCCACGCCCGCCAGGCTGAACTGGGGATGCGCATAGTCGAAGCGCGCCAGCACCTGGGCCGGATCGATCTGCTCGCTCTGGTTGAGACTGACACAGAAGGTCACCGGCGCCTCGATGCCTTGCAGAATGTTCATGTCGTAGGTCAGCGCGGCCGGCGCCTGCGTCGGCCCACCGAGCCGGTAGTTCCAGCTCGCCCAGGCAAGACGTCGTCTGGGCAGCAGACGCGTGTCGGTGTGCAGGACGACCTCGTTGCTGGCGTATGTCAGCGCGCCGAGCACATCGCGCTCTTGCGGCGTAGGGGAGTCCAGCAGGCCCAGGACCTGGTCGCTGTGACAGGCGAACACCACCTTGTCGAAACGTTCGCAGCCGGCGGCACTGAGAATCTCCACCCCCTGCCCGTCCCGCTTGACCCGTTGCACCGGGCAAGACAGCCGAATGCTCTGGCGAAAGCTCGCGCTCAAGGGGGCTACGTAACTCCGTGACCCACCTTCCACCACCCGCCACTGAGGCCGCTCGCTGACGGAAAGCAAACCGTGATTGGCGAAGAAGCGCACGAAGAACTGCAGCGGGAAATCCAGCATGCGCTCCGGCGACATCGACCAGATGGCGGCGCCCATGGGCACGATGTAATGATCGATGAAGCGGGCGCCATAGCCATCGGCTCGCAGATAGTCGCCTAGCGTCAACGACGCTGGAATGCGTTGTTCGGCCAGATCCTCGAGGGCCGTGCGATTGAATCGGAGAATGTCCCGCAGCATTCCCCAGAAGCCCGGAGACAGCAGATTGCGCCGCTGGGCGAACAGCGTGTTTAGGTCATGGCCGTTGTACTCCAGCCCGCTGGCCGGATCGTGCACTGAGAAGCTCATCTGCGTGGGCCGCGACGCAACGCCCAGGTGTTCCATCAGCTGGATGAAACGCGGATAGGTCCAGTCGTTGAAGACAATGAAACCGGTATCCACGGCGTAACGCCGCCCCTGCCAATCGATGTCGACGGTGTGGGTATGCCCACCAATCCAGTCGGCGGCCTCGAAGACGGTCAGCTCGTGCTGACGAGCCAGCAGGTAGGCGCAGGTCAGCCCGGAGATGCCGCTGCCAATGATCGCGATGCGCATGGCTCAGGCCTCCGCCGGCGGACGCGCCAGGCGCCGCCCCAGGCCCAGGCGCCAGCGCGCCGGCAGCCGGCCCAGCAGCTTCAGCGCCAGAACGAAGGCAAACGGGAAGGCGATCTCTAAAGGGCGGGAATCCAGCCTCGCGACGATATGTTCGGCGGCGCGCCGGGCTGGCCACAGCATCGGCATGGGAAAGTCATTGCGCCGTGTCAGCGGTGTGTCGACGAAGCCAGGACTGACTAGGGTGAGGTCGACACCCTCCTCCGCCAGATCGATCCGCAACGACTCCACCAAGTACCGCAAGCCCGCCTTGGAGGCACCGTAGGCACCGGCACGCGGCAGGGCCAGCCAGGTCACCGCACTGCCGATGATCACCAGATGCGGGCGCTGGCAGTGGCGCAGCAAGGGCAACGCGGCCTCGATGCAATTCGCCGTCCCGATGAGATTGGTCGTGACAACGCGCCGCACCAGGGCGGCGTTGAAGAGCCCAGGCTCCAGGTATTCGCAGGTTCCGGCATTGAAGATGACACGATCCAGACCGCCCCACGCCTGCCCAATGGAGCGGGCAGCCACGGCGACTTGGTCCGCGTCCGCGATATCCGCGGCAACTATCAGCACCTGCCCCGGATAGCGCTGCGCCAAGGTCTCGAGCGATTCCGCCCGGCGCGCCGTCAGCGCCAGGTGGTGACCGTCCGCGAGCAGCCGTTCGGCCATGGCAGCGCCCATGCCGCTGCTGGCCCCGGTCAGCCAGACGCGGGTCATGCCAGCCTCCGCTTGAGCCAGCCGATGACGCCGCCCATTACCGGCAGATGCTCGTAAAGCAGCGCTCCAGCGTCGAAATAATCCCGGTGGTAATCTACCCGCTCGCTCCATCGCAGAAAACTGCAGCCATCCAATGAGATCAGTCCGCCGCCGGCCAGCCTCGCGTGGCGAAAGTTCAAGGTCCAGCGCAGGTATCCGCTGCCCTGCGCGACTTCGTCAAAATCATGGAAGTCGTAGCGCAGTTCGCGAACATTGAGGTAAATCGATTCGAAATAGCGGCGCAGCTCGGCGAGCCCTTCCACCCGGTGCAGCGGGTCTTGGAAGTGCACATCCTGGCTATACAGCTCATCCAGCCGATGAAGGCTCGTGACATCCAGCGTGGCAAAACGCTCGGCGAAGGGTTGCAGGAACGAAGACATGGGAAGCTCCGATAATTTCTGTACAGATTAAAATTTCCGTACAGGTATGATCGAAGCCTACGGCAAAAATTGTACAAATCAAGAAATCTTGTACAATTATTTTGGTGCAGACCTGTTCCTTCCCTGCTCGGCGGTAGCCAATTGACGCTTGAGCTCGGCCACTTCCGCCTCCAGTTGCCTGACCCGCTCCAGCGCCGCGACCTCAGTACTGACATCGCGCTGGATGCCGATGAAATAGGTGAGGTGATCCGCCTCGTTGCGTACCGGCGTGATGGAGAGTTCGTTCCAGAACGGCGTGCCATCCTTGCGGAAGTTGCGCAGCACTTCGCGGCAGGGTTGGCCACTGCTTATTGCTTCGCGGATAGCCGCCAGCCCTGGTTGCTGCCGCTCAGCTCCCTGGAGGAACCGGCAATCGCGGTAGAGAATGTCATCCACGGCATAGCCGGTCAGGTGCTCGAAGGCGCGATTTGCGTAGATGAGGATGCTGTCATCACCCTCCTGCTCAGCCACCACGACACCGTCGTTGGAGGCTTCGACCATCAATTGCAGCAGCTTGGCGTTGATCATCGCGGCGTTCCCGTCCGGTTTTTAATCATCTGCCTAGGGTAGTCGGCTAGCTTCGCGATGCCCAGCGCGCTCATGGGCGTAGGCGCTGGTTTACAATCCCCGTACCTTCGCCTCCCCTGGCCGCGCCATGAACGACATTCTCGACACTGACCTGCTGCCCATGCGTGAGATCGTGCGCCTTACCGGCGTCAATCCGGTAACCCTGCGCGCCTGGGAGCGACGCTATGGTCTGGTGAACCCGATACGCACCGAGGGAGGCCACCGCATGTATACCCGAGGCGATCTGCAGATCATCCAGGACATCCTGCTCTGGTCCAGCCGGGGCATGGCGGTCGGCAAGATCGGCGAACTCCTCGCCAAATCCAGGCGCCCAGAACCGGAGCAGGCCGACGACGAACTGCTGCAATGGCGCGAAGCGTTCGAGCGGGCCAGTGCAGCGTTCGACCTAGACACGCTCGATCGTCTTTACGGCCAGGCCTACAGCCTCTACCCGATCCTCACCCTGCTAGAGGACATCCTCCAGCCACTGTGGCGCTCCCTCCTGACGCTCAATACCTTTGGCTCCCGCAGCCAGTGGCTATTTCTCGATGCCTTCCTGCGCTCCCGTGTCCTCATGCACCTGCAGATGAGCCGCCCGAGCGAAGCCTGCGTCTTGCTGTCGGACGCCACAGGAAATCTCCGGGAGTTCGAATTGCTGGCGATGGCACTTATGCTCAGCAACGATGGCATCCAGGTCCGGCCCCTTTCACCAGGCGCGCCACTGGAGGAATTGCCATTGCTCTGCCAAGCGATGCAGCCAGCCGCCCTAGTGCTTTTGGCCCATGTCGCGCTGGCCGGCGAAGGGTTCAAACGCCTGGAGCGCCTACAACTGGCTATTGATTGCCCGCTGGCAGTGGCCGGAGAGGCGGCGCAGGACATAGCGAACGAGCTACGCGGCGTCCCTCTCGCCGATCTCGGCAACAGCCCGACAGACGCTCGGCGTCGCCTGCGCGCTTTAGTGCAGGGAAAATTGCAGCTCTGAGTCGCCACCTCTGAATCGCGGGAACCGCGGACGAATCGAGAGGAGGCCGCCCCCTCCTGCGTCTTCGGACCTTCTCTATGAGGTGCATGCTGCCGCTGGCTGAGAGCAGCTATCGGCCAGAAGCAGTCGGTCACTAGTGGTTGCTTCCGACACATTGCCGCCGTTACCAGCACTTATGGTGTGCTGTGCCGAATAGGCAGATACCTGAATGCATGCTAAATAGCCCCTCGCCAAGATTTTGTGCCGTGCCATCAAACGAATTTAGGGGAGAGCAAGGGAATGCAATTTGTTGCTAATGGGCCAGACATTCCTGATGAGCTATTGCAGGCTCATGAAGAAGGTCGAGTCGTATTTTTCTGCGGTGCAGGTATTTCCTATCCCGCAGGGCTGCCTGGCTTTAAAGGGTTGGTGGAACAGATATATCAGCTAACTGGCACAACTCTCTCAGCCATCGAGCAGGAGGCATTCGGCCGAGGCCAGTTCGATGCCACGCTCGACTTGCTGGAGCGGCGCTTGCCAGGGCAGCGTCTCGCTGTTCGGCAAGCCTTAGCGCAGGTTTTGAAGCCCAAGTTGCGCCGCCAAGGTGCAACAGAAACACATGCAGCCCTGTTGAGAATAGCCCGCAGCCGCGAGGGGGCTTTGCGCCTCGTGACCACCAACTTCGATCGCGTGTTTGACACGGCAGCCAAACGCACGGGACAAGTATTCCAGGCATATTCCGCGCCGATGCTACCCATTCCTAAGAACAGTCGCTGGAATGGGCTGGTCTACCTGCACGGCCTATTACCCAAAAAGGCGGATGACACTGCATTGAATCGGCTGGTGATGACCAGCGGTGATTTCGGCCTGGCATACCTCACGGAACGCTGGGCGGCTCGCTTCGTGAGCGAACTCTTCCGCAACTATGTGGTGTGCTTCGTCGGGTACAGCATCAATGACCCGGTGCTGCGCTACATGATGGATGCGCTGGCTGCTGACCGAATGCTGGGTGAAACTACGCCGCAGGCTTGGGCATTGGGCGATTGTGAGCCAGGGCAAGAACATGGTAAGACCATCGAGTGGGAAGCTAAGGGCGTTAAACCCATCCTTTACGATGTCCCCGCTGGCAGTTATGACCACTCAGCGCTGCACAAGACCTTGCACGCTTGGGGGGAAACCTACCGTGACGGCGTGATGGGCAAGGAGCGCATCGTCGTCAGTCATGCCCTAGCGCGGCCATCGGCCAGTACGCGACAAGATGATTTTGTTGGCCGGATGTTGTGGGCTCTGTCTGACAAATCCGGACTGCCAGCCAGGCAGTTCGCAGACTTCAACCCCACCCCGTCGCTAGACTGGCTTCTAGATGCGTTCTCACAGGACCGCTATCAACACGGTGATCTCACCCGCTTCGGTGTGCCACCAAGCGATGAGATTGATGCCAAGCTGCGCTTTAGCTTAGTTCGCCGTCCGACACCATACTCGCTTGCACCACCAATGATGCTGGTATCCGGTGGCATCTCGGCTTCCAAGTTGGACGCCGTCATGTATCAACTTGTCCGCTGGTTGGTGAGACATTTGAATGATCCGCAGTTGATCATTTGGATCGTGCAACAAGGGGGGCAACTGCATGACAGCTGGCACTGGCTGATCGAGGATCGGCTGAATGAGTTTGCTCGCCTTGAGCGCGAGGGAAAAACATCCGAGTTGGATGAAGTTCGCAGCCACGCACCCAACGCCATACCTGGACCACAGATGCGAACCTTGTGGCACCTGCTCCTCAGCGGGCGGGTAAAGTCGTCGTGGCGCGACCCGGATGTATACCGCTGGAAAGAGCGCTTGAAGCGGGATGGGCTGACAGTGACTTTGCGACTCGACCTCCGTGAGCTACTTGCGCCCAAGATTAGGTTGAAAAAGCCACTCCGCTGGGGCGAAGAGTCCCAAATCACCGGTGAGCCCGCTCGCATACGGCAGTTAGTGGACTGGGACTTGGTGCTGGCCGCCGATGATGTTCACTCGATGCTTCGAGACCTTACAGGCGACGGCTGGGAGTCAGACTTACCGTCATTATTGGAGGACTTCCAGAAACTGCTGCGCGATGCGCTAGATCTGCTATGCGAGCTAGGCGAAGCTGATGATCGTAGCGATCGATCTCATTGGGATCTGCCATCTATCACTCCGCATTGGCAGAACCGTGGCTTCCGCGACTGGGTTTCGCTGATCGAGCTTCTGCGCGATGCATGGCTGGCTGTTCGCGGCGCTAATGCTGCCCAAGCTACGCGGATCGCGCAGTCGTGGTTTGAACTCCCGTACCCAACATTCAAGCGTCTGGCTTTTTTTGCAGCCAGCCAGGACGGCTGCATCGCTCCCGAGCAGTGGGTGGATTGGCTGCTGAGCGATGGAGCTTGGTGGCTGTGGGCATCGGACACGATGCGAGAGGTATTCCGGCTGCTGGTTCTTCAAGGTCACCGATTGGCGCAGCCCGACCGGGATCGGCTGGAGGCGGCTATCTTGAGTGGCCCGCTGCGTGAGATGTACCGAGATGATCTTGACCCGGATCGTTGGCAAGGCTTGGTCGAGCGATCTGTGTGGTTGCATCTCTCCAAACTGAACGCGTCAGGGCTTGCGCTAAGCGCTGCCGCAACGGTGAGATTGGAGGGCCTATCTCGTGCTTATCCGCAGTGGCAACTGGCGGCCAACGAGCGTGACGAGTTCTCACATTGGATGAGTGGCACCGGCGACCCGGACTACGAGGACAGCCGTGAAGTCGATATTGCGCCACACAAGCGGCACGAGCTAGTGCAGTGGCTCAAGCAGCCACTCTCTGACCAGCACCCCTTCTACGAGGATACCTGGCGCGAGGTCTGTCGAAAGCATCTATTGAACAGCCTGTTCGCGTTGAGCGACTTGGCGCAAGAAGGTGTTTGGCCTGTAGAACGATGGCGTAAGGCGCTGCAAGTCTGGAGCGAAAAGGGTCGGGTGTTGCGATCTTGGCGCTACGCCACACCGCTGATACAGAACATGCCGGACGATGTACTGTTGGATGTTGTGCATAGTGTGACGCACTGGTTGGAGGAAGTTTCCAAGTCGGTCGACCATCAACATGAGGACATCCTACTGGGCCTATGCCGTCGTGTATTGAGCCTACCGCTTGATGCTGCCTCTGGCATGACGCGAAATGGCGAGCCACTCAACGAGCCTGTTACGGAGGCGATTAATCACCCAATAGGTCACGTCGCACAGGTTTTGCTGAACCTTTGGTTAAAGCGTGAGCCGAGCGACAACGATCAGCTTCCAGCAGGAATCGAACCTTTCTTCACTGAGCTTTGCAATGTTCGGGTAGATCGATTTCGCCACGGCAGGGTACTGCTTGGGTCGAGGCTAATTGCACTCTTCCGCGTGGACCGTTCATGGACCGAGCAGCATTTGTTGCCACTTTTCAATTGGGCGGTCGATGTGGCAGAGGCCAAGGCTGTATGGGAGGGTTTCTTGTGGTCGCCTCGTTTGTATCGGCCATTGCTCATCGCATTCAAATCACAGTTCCTCGAAACAGCGCGTCACTACGCCAATTTGGGTGAGCATGCCCAGCAGTTCGCGGCTTTTCTGACCTATGCAGCGTTAGGACCGACTGATGGCTACACGATGGAAGAGTTCCGAGACGCGATTGCAGCGCTGCCCCAAGAGGGACTTCAGGAATCTGCACAAGCGCTCTCGCAGGCCCTTGAAGGGGCTGCTGATCAACGAGAGGAGTACTGGAGGAACCGCATTCAGCCATTCTGGCAGCACGTCTGGCCGAAATCGCGAGATCTTGCCACCCCCCGCATTGCTGAATCTCTCGCTCGTTTGAGCATTGCTGCGGGTGCTGAATTCCCTGCTGCCTTGAGGGCAGTCCAAGATTGGTTGCGTCCAATCGAGCATCCGCACTACGTCGTGCACAGACTGCAAGAGTCTGGACTATGCGGCCGGTATCCAGTGGAAGTTTTGCGATTGCTGAATGTAATCATCGATGACCAGCCGTGGACAACTCGTGAGGTGGGGCAATGCCTGGAGGCAATCGTGCAGGCAACTCCGGGGCTTGCCCAGGATGCCCAATATCGACGACTCCTTGAATATTCCCGTCGGCGAGGATGGTGAGCCTTAGTGGTCTCCCTCTAGATTACCGGGACACGATCGAAAATGTCTGAGCCTCAGAATAAATGGGGGATTTACTTCCCATTTATAGAGTGTCCGCTTCTGGCCGCTTGCTGCCAGCCAGCATCGAGTCTCGGATTGAGATGCACTCGAAATCGCCATGTAGCGAAATGATGAATGCCGAAAAGATAGCGAGCCCCTGCATGAGGATGGCACATTGCCAACAAAATACCCTTCCCCGCTACCGTTGTTTTATCGTTGTTGCCAGCCCCTGATCTGGCGGAAAAGCCCGCTCCATGAATCGTCATGGAGCCTCCCATGTTTCAACTCCTTTCCTGGATATCCAGGAAGCCGTCCCCCACCCCACCAACCAAAGCTGCCCCCCCAGGGGGATTCCTCCCTCCTCTGAGCAGTATGGAGCTGCTCGGCACGCCTCGTCGGCGGCAGCTACTTGAGAACATCTGGCAGCGCGCCTCGCTATCCAAGCAGCAATTCGAGGAGATCTACCGCCGACCACTGGCCAACTACGCCGAGCTGGTCCAGCAGCTCCCTGCTTCGGAAAACCATCACCATGCTCATCCAGGCGGGATGATCGATCACGGCCTGGAGATCGTGGCCTACGCACTGAAGGTGCGGCAGACCTACCTGCTCCCTGTGGGCGCGGCACCAGAGTCACAGTCAGCCCAGGCTGAAGCCTGGTCGGCCGCCGCGGCTTATGGCGCCCTGGCACATGACATAGGCAAGATCGTCGTCGACCTGCAGGTTGAGCTGCAGGACGGCAGCACCTGGCACCCTTGGAACGGACCGATCAACCAGCCCTATCGCTTCAAGTACGTGAAGTCCCGCGAATACCAGCTCCACGGCGCTGCATCAGCGCTACTCATCCACCAACTGCTTCCGCGCACTGCACTCGACTGGCTCAGTCGCTTTCCAGAGCTGTGGGCTCAACTGATCTACCTGTTCGCGGGGCAGTACGAGCACGCCGGGATCCTCGGCGAAATCATCGTGAAGGCAGACCAAGCCTCCGTCGCGCAGGAGTTGGGAGGTAATCCTGATCGAGCGCTGGCTGCACCGAAGCAGTCGCTGCAGCGGCAGCTGGCAGACGGGCTGCGCTTCCTGGTGAAGGACAAATTCAAGCTGAATCAGCCGGGCGGCCCGTCCGACGGGTGGCTGACTCAGGACGCACTCTGGCTGGTGAGCAAGCCCGCGGCCGATCAGTTGAGAGCCTACCTGCTGGCTCAGGGAATCGAAGGGGTCCCCTCCTCCAACGCGCCATTCTTCAACATGCTCCAGGACCAGGCCGTCATCCAGACGAACGCCGAAGACAAGGCCATCTGGACGGCCACGATAGACAATGGTGCTGGGTGGAGAAACAAGTTCACGCTCCTCAAGATCGCTCCAGCCTTGATCTGGGCTGACCCTGCCGAGCGGCCTGATTCCTACAGCGGATCACTCGTTATTGAAGAGGGCAACGCCTCCCCTGAAAAGCCGGAAACGACCTGCGAAATCCCCAACGATCCGATTGAACAGCGACAGGCGCCAGAAGCCAAGATGACGCTCCGCCAGCCTGCGCCGACCATTGCGAAACCGTCAAACGACATACAGGCGATTGCGAAACCCTCAACTGATGATCAAGAAGAAACAGACGATTTGTACGCGCTTCTTGGTAATATCAATTCGCCACCAGAAGAGCTAGACACTAGCCACGACTCACCGGCTGCTTCTCCTACGAACACTCGCGGGGAGGAGAACCTACAGCAGCCACTAGGGAACAAGGAGCCAACAGATTGCGCTCCTGAAGCAGTTGAAGATGTATTTATGCCTAGCAGAAGCACTGATCTGGGACAGGGATTCGTTGGCTGGATGAAATCTGGTATCGCGACCCGTCGCCTGTTCATCAACGACACCAAAGCCTTGGTGCATACCGTCGACGGGACCGCCATGCTGGTCACGCCAGGAATCTTCAAGCGTTATGTCCAAGAGCATCCGGAGCTCGAAAAGCTGGCCCAGGCCAAGGAGACCGCCGGCTGGAAGCTGGTGCAGCGCGCGTTCGAGAAACAGGGTCTTCACCGAAAGACCAGTAAGAATCTGAACATCTGGACCATCAAGGTTTCTGGTCCTCGCAAGACGAAGGAGCTCAAGGCTTACCTGCTCCAGGATCCCAAACTGCTGTTCCCTGTGCAGCCTCTGGACAACCCAAGCCTCACGGTCATCACCGATGCCGAAGGAGGTGTGGAATGACGCCGCAGCAGCTCACCGAGGAGTACATCTTCGCGCACGATCTCCGAGAAGCCAGCGCGAAGATCTACCGCGCCGCGACCAAGGCGCTGCTCAAGCACTTCGGCCCTACGGCAACCGTACAGGAGGTGGACCACAGGTCTGTGCTGGGATGGCGGCGCAAGGTCCTGGAACAAGGCCTGTCGAAGAGGAGCTGGAACACGTATTCGAATCATCTGCGAACGATCTGGGGGTATGCCATCGAGCACGAGCTGGTGACGCACTCCCAAGTCAACCCGTTCAGAAAGACCACCGTCATCCCCCCCAGGCGAGCAAGCAAAACCGTCGCAGCCGAAGCCATCCTGCGCGCCCGCAATTGGCTCAACATGCAGGTCGGCGCCGAGCGCTGCACCGGCGATCGCGCACGCATCACTCCCGCCTGGTTCTGGCTTTGCACGTTTGAGGTCTTCTACTACACCGGCATCCGGTTGAACGCGCTGCTGTGCATCCGCAAGCGCGACATCGACTGGGATAATCAACTGATCCTCATCCGCGGCGAGACAGAGAAAACTCATAAAGAGTTCGTAGTGCCAATAACGGAGGGGCTTGTGCCTCACCTATCGCGGCTCCTGCAGGAGGCCGATAGAGCCGGATTCGCCGATGACGACCAGTTGTTCAACGTCAACCGGTTCTCACCGCACTACAAGAGCAAGGTGATGAACTCCGACCAGGTCGAAGCCATGTACCGGAAGTTGACCGAGAAGGTTGGGGTGCGAATGACCCCGCACCGTTTCCGGCACACCCTGGCCACCGACTTGATGAAGGCACCCGAGCGGAACATCCACCTCACGAAGTGCCTGCTCAACCACTCGAATATCCAGACCACCATGAGCTACATCGAGGCCGACTACGACCACATGCGTGCCGTGCTGCATGCCAGAAGCCTGGCCCAAGGCGCGCTAGAGAACGTCAGGAAGGTGGATTACAGCGGCTCCCCGCAAGCCTCTGCCAAACCGAAGCCATGCGGGCAACCTCTCGCTCGAATGGGTGAAGTACCGCCGCCGGAGGCCAGGACAGAACCTGCAGAACCAAGGGAGCACATACCAGGGACAGGCATTCAGGGAGGTCCAACCGTGCGGGAAGAAGCGCTACCACAGCCACCTGACACCTTCGACCAAAGCGTGCTGTTCACTCTGATGGCTCAACACTTATCGAACCGTGCCGCCTCGGCATCCGCGGCTCCCGCTGCAACAAGCGGATCTGGTGGATGGGGATCTACTGCCCGAAGCAGTCTCGCCTAGCGATACCGGTACTGAAGGACCGGCTACCGGACGAAAGGTAGCCGCGCCTCCCAGCAGTTCGCTAGGCCTGTAGGAAAAATCTGGAATTACCGAGAGCGCCTAGATTCCAGCGCCGGCATGCTGGCAGAGCCCCGCAGTTTCAAGGCCAACACCGCAGTACCCTCTGTAATCGCTGATTACGTCGAGGGCGCATTGCTACGCCTGCAGAATGGTTTCAGGGCCTTAGAAACAGAAAAGCCCACCTAAATAGGCGGGCTATTCCATATTGACATCACGTCAATGCGGGCCTAATGTTCGGCCCAGACGGCTGCTGGACAAGTAAAAGGTGCAACACCCCTTCCTAGGCCTGTGCAACTCGCCCCGTAGAAAATGGTGGGTCGTGTAGGATTCGAACCTACGACCAATTGGTTAAAAGCCAACTGCTCTACCGACTGAGCTAACGACCCAAGTATGAGGTGGTCGGGGTAGAGAGATTCGAACTCCCGACATCCTGCTCCCAAAGCAGGCGCGCTACCGGACTGCGCTATACCCCGATTGGAAGTTGGCTCCGCGACCTGGACTCGAACCAGGGACCCAATGATTAACAGTCATTTGCTCTACCGACTGAGCTATCGCGGAACGTCTTTCTTCCAACCCTGGACGCTTCCGGTGTTGCTGGATTCGCGTCTCAGAGGCGCGCCATTTTACGGATGCGCGCGGGCATGTCAACCCTCTGATCCAAAAAGTTTTTCTTCTTTTTCCACGAGCGGCAAAACGGCCCTTCCACTGCATGCGGCAGCGCTCTCGCTCCTACCGGACGCCCATGAAAAAGCCCCGCCGAAGCGGGGCTTTCCCTGTCCGTCCACGAAGAGGTCAGGCGAAGACGATCTCGTCTCCTTCCAACTTCGCCGAGATACTGGCACCCGGCGCGAATTTGCCGGCCAGGATCAGTTGCGCCAGCGGGTTCTCGATCCAGCGCTGGATGGCCCGCTTCAGCGGGCGTGCGCCATAGACCGGGTCGAAGCCGACGGCGATCAGCTTGTCCAGCGCCTCCTGGCTCAGTTCCAGGCTCAGCTCGCGCTCGGCCAGGCGCTTGCGCAGGCGACCGAGCTGGATCTCGGCGATGCCGGCGATCTGCTCGCGAGCCAGCGGCTCGAATACCACCACTTCGTCGATCCGGTTGATGAATTCCGGACGGAAGTGCGCATTGACCGCGTCCATCACTGCGGCACGTTGCGCCTCGCGGTCGCCGGCCAGCTCCTGGATCTGTGCCGAACCGAGGTTGGAGGTCATCACCACCACGGTGTTGCGGAAGTCCACCGTACGCCCGTGACTGTCGGTCAGGCGTCCGTCCTCGAGCACCTGGAGGAGAATGTTGAATACATCCGGATGGGCCTTCTCCACCTCGTCCAGCAGCACCACCGAGTAGGGCTTGCGGCGGATCGCCTCGGTCAGGTAGCCGCCTTCCTCAAAGCCGACGTAGCCCGGAGGCGCGCCGATCAGGCGGGCCACCGAGTGTTTCTCCATGAACTCGGACATATCGATCCGCACCAGCGCCTCCTCGGTATCGAAGAGGAACTCGGCCAGCGCCTTGCACAACTCGGTCTTGCCCACCCCGGTCGGGCCGAGGAAGAGGAACGAGCCGCTCGGCCGGTTCGGATCGGCGAGGCCGGCGCGCGAACGGCGCACGGCGTTGGACACGGCGACTACCGCCTCGTCCTGGCCGATCACTCGCCGATGCAGCTCCTGCTCCATGCGCAGCAGCTTCTCGCGCTCGCCCTCGAGCATCTTCGACACCGGGATACCGGTCCACTTGGAAACCACTTCGGCGATTTCCTCGTCGGTCACCTTGTTGCGCAGCAACTGGTTCTCGGTCTTGCCGTGCTGGTCGACCATCTGCAGGCTGCGTTCCAGGTCCGGGATGGTCTGGTACTGGATGCGCGCCATGCTCTCGAGGTCGCCCTTGCGCCGCGCCGCCTCCATCTCCTGCTTGGCCTGCTCGATCTTCTGCTGGATCTGTGCCGAGCCCTGCACCTCGGCCTTCTCGGACTTCCAGATCTCCTCGAGGTCGGCGTATTCGCGCTCGAGCTTGACGATATCCTCCTCCAGCTTGGCCAGGCGCTTCCTGGTGGCTTCGTCGTCTTCCTTCTTCAGCGCCTCGCGCTCGATCTTCAGCTGGATCAGGCGACGGTCGAGACGATCCAGTTCCTCCGGCTTGGAGTCGATCTCCATGCGGATGCGGCTGGCGGCCTCGTCGATCAGGTCGATGGCCTTGTCCGGCAGTTGCCGATCGGTGATGTAGCGGTGCGACAGCTTGGCCGCGGCGATGATCGCGCCGTCGGTGATGCTCACCCCGTGGTGCACTTCATAGCGTTCCTTGAGGCCACGGAGGATGGCGATGGTGTCTTCCTCGCTCGGTTCGTCCACCAGCACCTTCTGGAAGCGGCGCTCCAGCGCGGCATCCTTCTCGATGTACTGGCGATACTCGTCGAGGGTAGTAGCACCGACGCAGTGCAGCTCGCCGCGCGCCAGAGCCGGCTTGAGCATGTTGCCGGCGTCCATGGCGCCTTCCGCCTTGCCGGCGCCGACCATGGTGTGCAGTTCGTCGATGAACAGGATGACCCGGCCTTCCTGCTTGCCCAGTTCGTTGAGGACCGCCTTCAGGCGTTCCTCGAACTCGCCGCGGAACTTGGCACCGGCGATCAGCGCCCCCATGTCCAGGGCCAGCAGGCGCTTGTCCTTGAGGCCGTCCGGCACTTCGCCGTTGATGATGCGCTGGGCCAGGCCCTCGACGATGGCGGTCTTGCCGACGCCGGGTTCGCCGATCAGCACCGGGTTGTTCTTGGTCCGCCGCTGCAGGACCTGGATGGTCCGGCGGATCTCGTCGTCGCGACCGATCACCGGGTCGAGCTTGCCTTCCTCGGCGCGCTTGGTCATGTCGACGGTGTACTTGTCCAGCGCCTGGCGCGACTCCTCGACGTTCGGGTCGTTCACCGCTTCGCCGCCACGCAGGTTGGCCACGGCATTCTCCAGCGCCTTGCGCGACACGCCCTGGCCGAGCAGCAGCTTGCCGAGCCTGGTGTTCTCGTCCATCGCGGCCAGCAATACCAGCTCGCTGGAGATGAACTGGTCGCCCTTCTGCTGGGCCAGGCGGTCAGCCTGGTTGAGCAGGCGTGCGAGATCCTGGGACAGGTTCACGTCGCCGGTCGGGCTCTGGATCTTCGGCAGCGCGTCGAGTTCTTTGTTGAGGCCGCTGCGCAGGGCGGCGATATCGAAGCCGACCTGCATCAGCAGGGGCTTGATCGAACCGCCTTGCTGCTCGAGCAGGGCGGAAAGCAGGTGCACCGGCTCGATGGCCGGATGGTCATGGCCAACGGCCAGGGACTGGGCGTCGGAGAGCGCCAGTTGCAGCTTGCTGGTCAAACGGTCTATTCGCATGGGTCGTCCTTCCTTCTATAGAGCGGGCCGGAACGATGGGTGTCCCTGATGAAGAAAAGCCCGCCGAGATGACTCAGTAGATAAGGGCGATTTTCCGCGGTTCAAGCGACCGGACCGTGACATCGGTCAGTTGCCGCCGGATAACCTGCGCGGGCCTAGTCCTGGAGCCAGACCAGGCTGGCAAAACGGCCGGTACGCGACGAGCGGCGGTAGGAATAGAAGCGCGCGGTATCGCTGAAGGTGCAGAAGCCGCCGCCATGCACGGCGGTGACGCCATGGGCGCCCAGGCGGATCCGCGCGAGTCGGTAGATGTCGGCCATGAAGCGGCCCGGATTGGCGCTAGGTACGAAAGCCGAGCGCGCCTCGGCGTGCGCAGCGACGAATGCATCGCGGACCTCGCCGCCGACCTCGAAGGCCTGCGGGCCGATCGCCGGCCCCAGCCAGACCAGCAGTTCGTCGCCGGGCACGCCCAGGCTGTCCACCGTCGCCTCCAGCACGCCCGCCGCCAGCCCGCGCCAGCCGGCATGGGCCGCCGCCACGCGGGTGCCCGAGCGGTCGCAGAACAACGCCGGCAGGCAGTCGGCGGTCATGATCGTACAGGCGACGCCCGGCATCGCGCTCCAGCTGGCGTCGGCCCTGAGCACCCGGCTCGGGTCGGCCTCCACCACCGTCACTCCGTGCACCTGGTCCAACCAGCTCGGCCGGCATTCCAGACGCTCGGTCAGGCGTCGGCGGTTTTCTTCCACGGCGCGCGGATCGTCGTCGACGTGGGCGCCGAGGTTCAGACTGTCGAAGGGGGCCTGGCTGACCCCGCCACTGCGCGTGGTCACGCAGGCCCGCACACGGGCCGGCGCCGGCCAGTCGGGGGTCAGCCAGGCGTTCATCCGACGAACGCCTCGCGATCCTGGCGCAACAGGCTGAGCAGCCAGAGGAAGTCTTCCGGCAGCGGCGACTCCCACTTCATGCGCACGCCGGTGGCCGGGTGATCCAGTTCGAGGAAGCGCGCGTGCAGCGCCTGCCGGGGGAACTCGCGAAGAGTCTGGACCAGGGTCTGGCTGGCCACCGGGGGAATCCTGAAGCGCCCACCGTAGACCGGATCGCCGACCAGGGGATAGCCGATATGGCTCATGTGCACGCGGATCTGGTGGGTACGCCCGGTCTCCAGCTTGACCCGGGTATGGGTGTGCGCACGGAAGCGTTCCAGCACGCGGTAATGGCTGACCGCCACCTTGCCGGCGTCGACCACCGCCATCTTCTGCCGCTGCACGCCATGCCGTCCGATCGGCGCATCGATGGTGCCGCCGGAGGTGATCACGCCGATCACGATCGCCTCGTAGATGCGGCTGACCGACCGTGCCTGCAGTTGCGCCACCAGCTTGGTGTGGGCCTCCAGCGTCTTGGCCACCACCATCAGGCCGGTCGTGTCCTTGTCCAGGCGGTGGACGATCCCGGCGCGCGGCACATTGGCGATGTCCGGGACATGGTAGAGCAAGGCATTCAGCAGGGTGCCGTCCTGATGGCCGGCAGCCGGATGGACCACCAGGCCGGCGGGCTTGTCGATCACCAGGATGTGCTCGTCCTCGTAGACGATTTCCAGCTCGATGTCCTGTGCGAGCCACTCGCCCTGGGCTTCCTGCTCGGCCTCCAGGACCAGTTGCGCGCCGCTGTGGACGATGTCGCGCGGGCGCAGCACGGCGCCGTCGACGGTCAGGCGTCCGTCCTTGATCCAGCCGGCCAGACGGGAGCGGGAGTGTTCGGGAAAAAGCTGGGCGGCGATCTGGTCGAGACGCTGGCCACCCAGCTCGAACGGCACCTCGGCCGCGCGTTGAATCATATCGGACATGAGTAGGAGACGATGCTCAGCGCGGCTTTTGGAATCGGCTACGCGCTGTGGTTAAATACGGGGTCTTTGTCCCAGGGGGTGCCTGGGGCGCCAATCATAACAGACGGTTGAGGCCAAGCCGACCGTCCCAGGGACGCAAGCCGCCATGCAAGTGAAACACCTGCTGCTGATCGCCATCCTCGCCCTCACCGCAGCCTGCTCCTCGAACAAGGAGACTGTCGACGAGAACCTGAGCGAGAGCCAGCTGTACCAGCAGGCGCAGGACGACCTCAACAACAAGAGCTACAACAGCGCCGTCACCAAGCTGAAAGCCCTCGAATCGCGCTATCCCTTCGGCCGCTACGCCGAGCAGGCCCAGCTCGAGCTGATCTACGCCAACTACAAGAACATGGAGCCCGAAGCCGCCCGCGCCGCCGCCGAACGCTTCATCCGCCTGCATCCGCAGCACCCCAACGTCGACTACGCCTACTACCTCAAGGGCCTGTCCTCCTTCGACCAGGACCGCGGCCTGCTGGCGCGCTTCCTGCCGCTGGACATGACCAAGCGCGACCCGGGTGCCGCCCGCGACTCCTTCAACGAGTTCGCCCAGCTCACCAGCCGCTTCCCCAACAGCCGCTACGCCCCGGACGCCAAGGCGCGCATGGTGTACCTGCGCAACCTGCTGGCGGCCTACGAAGTGCACGTCGGCCACTACTACCTGAAGCGCCAGGCCTATGTCGCCGCCGCCAACCGCGGTCGCTACGTGGTGGAGAACTTCCAGGAAACCCCGGCCGTCGGCGATGGCCTGGCGATCATGGTCGAAGCCTACCGTCGCCTGGGTCTCGACGACCTGGCCAGCACCAGCCTGGAAACCCTCAAGCTCAACTATCCGGATAACGCCAGCCTCAAGGATGGCGAGTTCGTCGCCCGCGAAAGCGAGGCCGACACCCGCTCCTGGCTGGCCAAGGCCACCCTGGGCCTGATCGAAGGCGGCGAGCCGCCGCCGCACATGGAAACCCAGGCCGCCAAGGACGTGATCAAGCAGTACGAGGATGCCGAGCGGGAGATCCCCGCCGAACTGAAGCCGGAAAACCAGGATCACAGCGCCGACGACGAGAAGCCGGAGAGCGATGACGACGAAGACTCCGGCCGCTCCTGGTGGAGCTACATGACCTTCGGTCTCTTCGACTGATCGCACGAAACACCGAAGGGAGGCGCAGGCCTCCCTTCTTTTTGCCCGCCGCCATGCCTCTTCCAGCGCCAAACGCCGCACAGCCTGGACCTTCCCGGCTGGGATCGAGCCGGCGGCTTGGCTAAACTGCAGCTTTCTCCAGCCTCCGAGATCACCATGGGCCTTTTCCGCCTCCTGTTCTGGATCGCCCTGATCGCCATCGCGTTCTGGCTCTGGCGTCGCTTTACCCGTCCCACTCCGCGCCAGCAGCAACGTCCGCAGGACGAGCCGAGCGCATCGCCGATGGTCCGCTGCGCCCATTGCGGCGTCCACGTGCCGCAGGCCAACGCCCTCGCCCACGAACAACGCTGGTATTGCAGCCAGGCGCACCTGCGCCAGGACCAGGGCGACCGTGCGCGCTGAACGGCTACGGCTGAGCGAGGAGCAGGGGCAACGCATCCTCCGTCTGTACCACCTGTACCGCCTGACCATCGGCCTGGTACTGGTCCTGCTAATCTCCAGCGAACTGGAAGATCAGGTCCTCAAGCTCGTCCACCCTGAACTGTTCCATGTCGGCAGTTGGTGCTACCTGGTCTTCAACATCCTGGTCGCGCTGTTCCTGCCGCCGTCGCGGCAATTGCTGCCGATCTTCATCCTCGCGCTCACCGACGTGCTGATGCTTTGCGGCCTGTTCTACGCAGGTGGCGGCGTGCCCAGCGGCATCGGCAGCCTGCTGGTGGTGGCGGTGGCCATTGCCAACATCCTGCTGCGCGGGCGCATCGGCCTGGTCATCGCGGCGGCGGCCAGCCTCGGCCTGCTCTACCTGACCTTCTTCCTCAGCCTGAGCAGTCCGGACGCCACCAACCACTACGTCCAGGCCGGCGGCCTCGGCACCCTGTGCTTCGCCGCCGCGCTGGTGATCCAGGCTCTGGTGCGGCGCCAGGAGCAGACCGAAACGCTGGCCGAAGAACGCGCCGAGACGGTCGCCAACCTGGAGGAACTCAACGCATTGATCCTGCAGCGCATGCGCACCGGCATCCTCGTGGTCGATAGCCGTCAGGCCATCCTCCTCGCCAACCAGGCCGCCCTCGGCCTGCTCAGGCAGGACGACGTGCAGGGCGCCAGCCTGGGCCGCCACAGCCCGATGCTGATGCACTGCATGAAGCAATGGCGCCTGAATCCCAGCCTCCGTCCGCCGACGCTCAAGGTGGTGCCGGATGGCCCGACGGTGCAACCCAGCTTTATCAGCCTCAACCGCGAAGACGACCAGCACGTGCTGATCTTCCTCGAAGACATTTCGCAGATCGCCCAGCAGGCGCAGCAGATGAAGCTGGCCGGTCTCGGCCGCCTGACCGCCGGCATCGCCCATGAGATCCGCAACCCGCTGGGCGCGATCAGCCACGCCGCCCAACTGCTGCAGGAGTCAGAGGAACTGGATGCCCCGGACCGACGCCTGACGCAGATCATCCAGGACCAGTCGAAGCGGATGAACCTGGTCATCGAGAACGTCCTGCAGCTCTCCCGTCGCCGCCAGGCCGAACCGCAGCAGCTCGACCTGAAGGAGTGGCTTCAGCGGTTCGTCGACGAATACCCCGGCAGGCTGCGAAACGACAGCCAACTGCACCTGCAGCTCGGTGCCGGCGACATCCAGACCCGCATGGACCCACACCAGTTGAACCAGGTGCTGAGCAACCTGGTGCAGAACGGTCTTCGCTACAGCGCCCAGGCGCACGGGCGCGGCCAGGTCTGGCTGAGCCTCGCGCGCGACCCGGAGAGCGACCTGCCGGTGCTGGAAATCATCGACGACGGTCCCGGCGTACCGGCGGACAAACTGAACAACCTGTTCGAACCCTTCTTTACTACAGAAAGCAAAGGCACCGGCCTGGGCCTCTATCTCTCCCGCGAGCTCTGCGAGAGCAACCAGGCACGGATCGACTACCGCAATCGCGAGGAAGGCGGCGGCTGCTTCCGCATCACCTTCGCCCACCCGCGCAAACTCAGCTGACGGAAGCCGCACGCATGAGCCGACAAAAAGCCCTGATCGTCGACGATGAACCGGATATCCGCGAACTGCTGGAAATCACTCTCGGCCGCATGAAGCTGGACACCCGCAGCGCCCGCAACGTCAAGGAAGCCCGCGAGTTGCTGGCCCGCGAGCCGTTCGACCTGTGCCTCACCGACATGCGCCTGCCGGACGGCAGCGGCCTCGATCTGGTCCAGTACATCCAGCAGCGCCATCCACAGACCCCGGTGGCCATGATCACCGCGTACGGCAGCCTGGACACCGCGATCCAGGCGCTCAAGGCCGGTGCCTTCGACTTCCTCACCAAACCGGTCGACCTCGGTCGCTTGCGGGAGCTGGTGGCAACCGCCCTGCGCTTGCGCAACCCGGAAGCCGAGGAAGCGCCGGTGGACAACCGCCTGCTCGGCGAGTCGCCGCCGATGCGCGCCCTGCGCAACCAGATCGGCAAGCTGGCGCGCAGCCAGGCGCCGGTCTACATCAGTGGCGAGTCCGGTAGCGGCAAGGAGCTGGTGGCGCGCCTGATCCACGAGCAGGGGCCACGTATCGAGCGGCCGTTCGTGCCGGTGAACTGCGGCGCGATTCCCTCCGAACTGATGGAAAGCGAGTTCTTCGGCCACAAGAAAGGCAGCTTCACTGGCGCTATCGAAGACAAGCAGGGCCTGTTCCAGGCCGCCAGCGGCGGCACCCTGTTCCTCGACGAAGTCGCCGACCTGCCGATGGCCATGCAGGTCAAACTGCTCCGGGCGATCCAGGAAAAGGCCGTGCGCGCGGTCGGCGGCCAGCAGGAGGTCGCCGTCGACGTGCGCATCCTCTGCGCCACCCACAAGGACCTCGCCGCCGAAGTCGGCGCCGGGCGCTTCCGCCAGGACCTCTACTACCGCCTCAACGTCATCGAGCTGCGCGTACCGCCGCTGCGCGAACGCCGCGAGGACATCCCGCTGCTCGCCGAACGCATCCTCAAGCGCCTGGCCGGCGACACCGGCCTGCCGGCCGCCAGGCTGACCGGCGACGCACAGGAGAAGCTGAAGAACTACCGCTTCCCGGGCAACGTCCGCGAGCTGGAAAACATGCTGGAGCGCGCCTACACCCTGTGCGAAGACGACCAGATCCAGCCTCACGACCTGCGCCTGGCCGATGCGCCGGGTGCCAGCCAGGAAGGCGCCGCGAGCCTGAGCGAAATAGACAACCTCGAGGACTACCTGGAAGACATCGAGCGCAAGCTGATCATGCAGGCGCTCGAGGAGACCCGCTGGAACCGCACCGCCGCGGCCCAGCGCCTGGGCCTGACGTTCCGCTCGATGCGCTACCGCCTGAAAAAGCTGGGCATCGACTGAAAGTGAAAAGGCCTGTCCGAAGACAGGCCTTTTGGTTTTCGCTCCTCAGAGGCGACCAGCCGGGGCGTAGGGGACCGGGTCGATGATCGGTTCCCGCCCGCTCATGAGATCCGCCAGCAGACGGCACGACGCCGGTGCCAGGACCAGCCCGTTGCGGTAGTGCCCGGTATTCAGCCAGAGCCCGTCGAAGCCAGGCACCGGACCGATATAGGGGATGCCTTCGGGAGAGCCCGGGCGCAACCCTGCCCAGTGGGCCACCGGCTGCATGTCCGCCAGTTCCGGCAACAGTTCTGCCGCAGACGCCCTGAGGCTTTCCAGCGCCTCGTCGGTCGGCGTCTTGTCGAAGCCCGAATGTTCCAAGGTGCTGCCGATCAGGATGTGGCCGTCGCGCCGCGGAATCGCGTAGCGCCCCTTGGCCAGCACCATGCGCGGCAGGAAATCCGCCGCGCACTTGTAGAGGATCATCTGCCCTTTCACCGGTACCACGGGCAGTTCCAGGCCAAGCGGCTTCAACAACTCGCCGCTCCAGGCGCCCGCCGCCAGCAGCACCTTGTCGCCACGGATCTCGCCACGCGAGGTCGCCACGCCGAGCACTCGATCGCCGTCGCGCAACCAGCCGCGCACCTCCGTCTGCTCATGCAGTTCGAGATTGGCGAATTGTTGCAGGGATGCCCGCAATGAGCGCGCCAGGCGAGGATTGCGCACATTGGCCACGCCCGACATGTAGACCGCCCGCTGGAAGCCGGCGCCCAGCCCGGGCACCGCCGCGTAGGCCTCCTCGATCGGCACTTCCTTCAACGGCCGGGTGTGCTTGCGTGCCCACTGCAGTGCCTCGGTCTGGTCGTCCAGGTCCAGCCAGTACAGGCCAACGGTATGGACCTCGGGATCGAGCCCGGTCTCGTCGAGCAAACGTTGCCCCAGGGCCGGGTAGAAGTCCTGCGACCAGTGCGCCAGGGCGGTCACCGCCGGGCTGTAGCGCCACGGATAGAGCGGCGAGACGATCCCGCCTCCCGCCCAGGATGCCTCACGCCCACTCTCGCCCCGCTCCACCAGGGTCACCCGCAGTCCGGCGAGCGCCAGCTCCCGGGCGGTCAACAGGCCGATGACGCCAGCGCCCACTACCACAACTCTTTCCGACACCAGGGCCTCCACGATCACACAGGGGTTGCAGAAAAGTCGGTCATACGCCTCATCCCGCAGCTGATTGAGGCAACGGGGAAAATCCGGCGAGATACGACCGTCGCGGAATGATACGAGCAAAAGGACCGCCTGCCATGGTCGAAAGGTCGCAGAGAGCGTTGACGCTCACCGAGCTGCTGTTTGCGCTGGTTCTGCTGGGAATACTGGGAAGCCTGGCGCTGCCCGGGATGGCAGCCTGGCTGGACGGCAATCGCGAGCGAAGTGTGTTGCACGAGCTGAGCGCGAGCATCCAGCTGGGCAGAACCCATGCCGTCGCCTACCAGCGCCCGGTGACGCTCTGTCCGTCGACCGATGGCCGTCACTGCGGCAGCGACTGGGGAGAGGGCTGGCTGCTTGCGGAAGACGGTGGGGAACGGCTTCTCGTGGGACGCGCGCTTGCAAAGAAGGAAAGGCTCCGCTGGAACCGTTCGAACCGCCTCAGGTTCCTCCCCAGCGGCCAGCTCAACATTCACAACGGGCGGTTTCTGCTCTGCGGAAGGCATACCGTTGCCTGGCAACTGATCCTCAACCGGCAGGGCCGGCTCCGTACCGCGAGCGCCAGGGAGAACCGGGAGAAACGTGAGCTATGCAGCACTTCCGGATGATCATGGACCAGTTGTCCTGCCCCACGGGCCGACCGTCAACGACCGCAAGACGCTCCCAGGCCCGTTTGGCATGCTTTCCAGGCGTAGACCCCCTGGAGCAACCGCATGTCATATCGTTCCAACTCGACCGGCTTCACCCTGATCGAGTTGCTGATCATCGTCGTCCTGCTGGCCATCATGGCGAGCTTCGCCATTCCGAACTTCAAGCAGCTGACAGAACGCAACGAACTGCAGAGCGCCGCCGAGGAACTCAATGCGATGCTGCAGTACGCTCGCAGCGAAGCCGTGTCCCAGAGGCGCGCGATCAGCATCCAGGCGCTGAAGGACAAGGACTGGGGCAAGGGCCTGAGCATAGGTGTCCTGGCCTCCGGCTCGATCGCCGCGCCCCTGCGCAAACACGACGGCTTCCGTGCCGCCACGCTGACAGCGAAGGAAAAGAGCGCCGTGGAACATCTGACCTTCACGGCCAACGGTACCCTCGTACCGCCAACGGAACGAACCTTCGCCATCTGCCAGAACGGCAAGACCGACGGGGGCCGCGTGCTGAGCATCAGCCAGGCCGGCCGGATCCAACTCGAACCTTCCTCCAAGGCGCCCCAGTCATGCTATTGAAATCGCGACACAGGTCGCTGCACCAATCCGGCTTCAGCATGATCGAAGTGCTGGTCGCCCTGCTGCTGATCAGCATCGGCGTGCTGGGCATGATCGCCATGCAGGGCAAGACCATCCAGTACACCGCCGACTCGGTCGAGCGCAACAAGGCAGCCATGCTCGGCAGCAACCTGCTGGAAAGCATGCGGGCGAGCCCGAAGGCGCTGTACGACGTCAAGGACCAGATGGCCACGCAATCCGACTTCTTCAAGGCCAAGGGGTCGGCGTTCCCCACCGCGCCGTCCTCCTGCACGCCATTGCCCGACGCGATCAAGGACCGCCTGGGATGCTGGGCGGAACAGGTGAAGAACGAACTGCCAGGCGCTGGCGACCTGCTGAAGAGCGACTACTACATCTGCCGCAGCTCAAAGCCGGGCGACTGCGACGGCAAGGGCTCCATGCTGGAAATCCGCCTTGCCTGGCGCGGCAAGCAAGGCGCCTGCGTCAACGCCGCCGACAGCAGCGCCGACACCTCCCTCTGCTACTACACCCTCAGGGTCGAGCCATGAGCATGAACAACCGCTCCCGACGGCAATCGGGCCTGTCCATGATCGAACTACTGGTGGCCCTCGCCATCAGCAGCTTCCTGATTCTCGGGATTACCCAGATCTACCTGGACAACAAGCGCAACTACCTGTTCCAGCAAGGCCAGGCAGGCAACCAGGAAAACGGACGCTTCGCCATGATGTTCCTGGACCAGCAACTGGCCAAGGTGGGTTTCCGTAGGCGTGCGGACGACCCCAACGAGTTTGCCTTCCCGGCGCAGCAGAAAACCGCCTATTGCGAGGCATTCAAAGCCGGCTCGACCCTGGTGCCCGCCGTGGTCAAGGCCGGCCAGAGCGGATTCTGCTACCGCTATCAACCGGCGCCAGGCGAAGCCTACGACTGCGAAGGCAACTCGATCACCACCCCTAGCGATCCCTTCGCTACCGCCCAGGCCATCACCGCACGCGTTCTGTTCGTTCCCGCGACCGCCGATGTCCCCGGCAGCCTCGCCTGCTCCGCGCAGACAATCAAGGAAAAAGGCCAGGAGATCGTCAGCGGCCTGGTCGACTTCAAGCTCGAGTACGGCGTCGGCCCGACCATGGCCGGCAAACGCGAGGTGGAAAGCTTCGTCGAACAGGCCAACATCGCCGACCGTCCGGTGCGTGCCCTGCGCTACTCCGCGCTGATGGCCAGCGACAAGAACCTGCGCCAGGGCGACAGCAAGACCCTGGACGATTGGATCACGCTCTACCCCTCGTCCAAGACCAGCCTGCAAGGCAACGACAAGGACCGCCTCTACCAGATCGCCAAGGGCAGCCAGACACTCAGGAATCTCGTGCCATGAACAACTTCCCTGCACAACAGCGCGGCGCCACGCTGGTCATCGCCCTGGCGATCCTGGTGATCGTCACCCTGCTGGCGGTCTCGAGCATGCGCGAAGTGGTACTGGAAAGCCGCATCACCGGCAACGTCATCGAACAGACTCGCTTGCAGAACGCCGCCGAGTCCGGACTCCGCGAAGGCGAGCGGCGCTTCGTCAACACCCTGCGTCCGCCGGAGCCCGGCACCGGTTGTACGGCCGACAACGTGGCCCGCCCCTGCCTGCTGGACCTCGCCGCGCTGAACCTGAAGCTGGCGGACACCCACCAGAATCCGGTCGGCGTGCTGAAGGGCATCGCCAATACCTGGATGAGTTACCGCGGCAGCGACATCAGCAGCGCGACCACCGCGGGCACGCTCTACAGCGTGCAGTGGAACAACCTGCCCATTCCCTCGGGCGGCCAGGTCAACGAAGCGGAAAGCCCCGAATACGGCAACCTGATGCGCGGCATCGGCACCTTCTACTACGAGACCAATAGCGTCGCGCGCAACCAGACCAACAGCGAAACCGTCCTGCAGACCGTTCTCGCCCGTCTCTATACCAACTGATCGAGCCTCGCATGAAATCGGTACTCCACCAGATCGGCAAGACCTCGCTGGCAGCCGCGCTCAGCGGCGCCGTCCTGCTCTCCGCCCAGACCACCCACGCCGCCGCCCTGTCGGTCAGCCAGCAGCCGCTGATGCTGATCCAGGGCGTCGCCCCGAACATGCTGGTGACTCTCGACGACTCGGGCAGTATGGCTTATGCCTATGCACCGGATAGCCTGGTCAACAGCCGCAACAACGTCTATTTCGCGTCGAACAGCTACAACCCGATGTACTTCGACCCGAATACCCAGTACAAGCTGCCGAAAAAGGTGACCCTTTCCAATGGCCAGATCCAGGTGCAGGACTATTCCAAGCCCAGCTTCACCGCGGCATGGCGCAACGGTTTCACTCAGGAAGGCCGGGTAAACCTTTCCCGTGACTACAGGCCAACGGTGCAGTACCAGGGCGGATCGGGAGCAGGCACCGAGTCCAGCATCGACTGGTACGGGGCTCCTGCCTTCTACTACCAATACAGCGGGGGCCGCGGTTGCAGCCTCACCACTTCGAGTTGCTACACCCGTGTGGAAATCAGCGGCGCGGCCCAGCAGCAGAACTTCGCCAACTGGTACTCCTTCTATCGTACCCGCGCCCTGGCCACCCAGACCGCCGCTAACCTGGCGTTCTACAGCCTGCCTGAAAACGCCCGGATCAGTTGGCAACTACTGAACAGTTCCTCGTGCCTGATCGGCAGTGGCTCCAGTAACTGTTACAACAACTACCTGAGAGACTTCACCGGGCAACATCGGGTGAACTTCTTCAACTGGCTGGAGAACCTGTCGGTCGGAGGTGGTACTCCGCTGCGTCAGGCCATGACTCGAGCAGGGGAGTTTCTCAAGAAGACCGGCGTCAACGGCCCCTATGCCTATCGACCTGGTACCCAGACCTCGCCGGAATACAGCTGCCGTGGCAGCTATCACATTCTGATGACCGATGGTCTTTGGAACAACGACTCGGCCAGCGTAGGCAATGCCGACAGCACGAGTCGTAGCCTCCCCGATGGCAAGAGCTACAGCAGCCAGACGCCTTACAGGGATGCTGCGTCCAATACCCTGGCCGACCAGGCCTTCCATTACTGGGCCACCGATGCCCGGCCGGATATCGACGACAATATCAAGCCGTACATTCCCTACCCGGACCAGGCCAATCCCTCGGCGGAGTACTGGAATCCGCGCAACGATCCGGCGACCTGGCAGCACATGGTGACCTATACCCTGGGCCTGGGCCTGACCACCAGCCTCACCAGCCCGAAGTGGGAGGGTTCCACCTACTCCGGCGGCTATGACGAAATCGCCGCCGGGCGCCTCAGCTGGCCGAACGCTTCGAATAACCATAGCAACAACGTCTATGACCTGTGGCACGCCGCAGTGAACTCCCGGGGCGAGTTCTTCAGCGCCGACTCGCCGGACCAACTGGTCGCGGCCTTCCAGGACATCCTCAACCGAATTTCGGGCAAGGACCTGCCGGCATCCCGCCCCGCCATCAGCTCGTCCCTGCAGGAAGACGACACTGGCGACAAGCTGACCCGCTTCGCCTACCAGACCAGCTTCGCCAGCGACAAGAACTGGGCTGGCGACCTGACCCGCTACAGCCTGACCACCCAGGACAAGGCCACCGTGCAGACCAAGCTGTGGAGCGCGCAGAGTATCCTCGACGCGATGCCCAACGGTGGAGCTGGCCGCAAGATCATGATGGCCGGATCCGGTACCTCGGGCCTCAAGGAGTTCACCTGGGGCAGCCTCAGCGCCGACCAGCAGCGGCAGTTGAACCGCGATCCGGACCGCAACGATGTCGCCGACACCAAGGGCCAGGACCGAGTGGCCTTCCTGCGTGGCGATCGCAGCAAGGAGAACAGCGACAACTTCCGCACCCGCAACTCGATCCTCGGCGATATCATCAACTCCTCGCCGGCGACGGTCGGCAAGGCCCAGTACCTGACCTACCTGGCCCAGCCGATCGAGCCCAGCGGCAACTACTCCACGTTCGCAGAAGCACAGAAAACCCGTGCCCCGCGGGTATACGTCGGCGCCAACGACGGCATGCTGCACGGTTTCGATACCGACGGTAACGAGACCTTCGCCTTCATCCCAAGCGCGGTCTTCGAGAAGCTCCACAAGTTGACCGCCCGCGGCTACCAGGGCGGCGCCCACCAGTTCTACGTCGACGGCTCGCCGGTGGTCGCCGACGCCTTCTTCGGCGGCGCCTGGCATACCGTGCTGATCGGCAGCCTGCGCGCCGGCGGCAAGGGTCTGTTCGCCCTCGACGTGACCGACCCCGCCAACATCAAGCTGCTCTGGGAAATCGGCGTGGACCAGGAGCCCGACCTTGGCTACAGCTTCCCCAAACCCACGGTCGCCCGGCTGCACAACGGCAAGTGGGCCGTGGTCACCGGAAACGGTTATTCCAGCCTGAACGACAAGGCCGCGCTGCTGATCATCGACCTGGAGACCGGGGCCATCACCCGCAAACTGGAAGTCACCGGCAGGACCGGCGTACCCAACGGTCTATCCAGCCCTCGCCTGGCAGACAACAACAGCGACGGCGTAGCCGACTACGCCTACGCCGGCGACCTGCAAGGCAACCTCTGGCGCTTCGACCTGATCGCCGGCAAGGTCAACCAGGACGATCCGTTCAGCCGAGCCAACGACGGCCCGGCGGTGGCCTCGAGCTTCAGGGTGTCTTTCGGTGGCCAGCCGCTCTATTCGGCGGTCGACTCCGCCGGCGCGGCGCAAGCGATCACCGCCGCGCCCTCACTGGTTCGCCATCCGACACGCAAGGGCTACATCGTGATCTTCGGTACCGGCAAGTATTTCGAGAACGCCGACGCCCGGGCCGATACCAGCCGCGCCCAGACGCTCTACGGCATCTGGGACCAGCAAACCAAGGGCGAAGCCGCGGGCAGCACACCCCGACTAACGCGCGGCAACCTGCAGCAGCAGACACTGGACCTCCAGGCCGACTCGACCTTCGCCTCGACCGCTCGCACCATTCGCATCGCCAGTCAGAACCCGGTCAACTGGCTGAACAATGACGGCAGCACCAAGCAGTCCGGCTGGTATCTGGACTTCATGGTCAACGGCACCCTGAAGGGCGAGATGCTGATCGAGGACATGATCGCCATCGGCCAGGTGGTGCTGCTGCAAACCATCACCCCGAACGATGACCCCTGTGCCGACGGCGCCAGCAACTGGACCTATGGCCTCGATCCCTATACCGGCGGTCGCACCAGCTTCACCGTGTTCGACCTGGCACGCCAGGGCGTCGTGGACTCGAAATCCGACTACAGCTACAACAAGCAGAACGTCGCGGTATCCGGTACCGAGCAGAAAGGCCTGGGAGGCTTGACGCTGAGCACCAACGAACAGGGCAATCCGGAAGTCTGCTCCTCGGGCGAATGCCTGACCGTGAACCCCGGTCCGAACACCCGTGGCCGCCAGAACTGGCGCCCCATCGAAGGAAAGAACTGATATGAAAGTGCTGCCTATGCTGCTGGCCCTGGCCGTTCCCGGCCTCTGCTGGGCCGAAGATCCCCAGACCTTCGAAGGCGCTGGTGTGGTCTTCGAAGTCCAGGTCGAGAAGAACCTGGTGGACATCGACCACCGGCTCTACCGCCTGCCCAACAGCACCGTCAGGAACGGCATGCCCAGCCTGTTCCAGGTCAAGCCGGGCTCCGTGGTGTCCTACTCTGGCACCGTCAGCCAGCCGTGGTCCACCATCACCGATATCTACATTCACAAACAGATGAGCGAACAGGAGCTGGCCGAGATGATCGAGAAAGAACAGCCCCGCCAGGACGGGGAGGAGCAGCCCCGATGAGGACAAGACAGAAGGGCTTCACGTTGCTGGAAATGGTGGTGGTAGTGGCGGTGATCGGCATCCTCCTCGGCATCGCCATTCCCAGTTACCAGAACTACGTGATCCGCTCCAACCGCACCGAGGGCCAGGCGCTGCTCTCGGACGCGGCCGCGCGCCAGGAACGCTACTACTCGCAGAACCCCGGGGTCGGCTACACCAAGGACGTGGCCAAGCTGGGCATGAGTTCGGCCAACTCGCCGAACAACCTGTACAACCTCACCATAGCGACGCCCACCAGCACCACCTATACCCTGACCGCCACGCCGATCAACTCGCAGACCCGCGACAAGACCTGCGGCAAGCTGACCCTCAATCAGCTCGGCGAACGCGGCGCAGCCGGCAAGACCGGCAACAACAGCACCGTCAACGACTGCTGGCGCTGAAACGAAAGAGCCCCTCTACGAGAGGGGCTCTTTCATTGCGCACGGTTCACAAAGCCTTGACCCGCAGTTCCTTGGGCATCGAGAAGGTAATGTTCTCCTCCCGCCCCTCCAGTTCCTGCTCCTCCGACGCCCCCCACTCGCGTAGCTGGGCGATCACGCCGCGCACCAGCACTTCCGGCGCGGAAGCGCCTGCGGTGATTCCGATGCGACGCACACCGTCGAACCAGCCGCGTTGCATGTCCTCGGCGCCGTCGATCAGGTAAGCCGGCGTGCCCATCCGCTCGGCGAGTTCGCGCAGGCGGTTGGAGTTGGAACTGTTGGGGCTGCCCACCACCAGGACCATGTCGCACTGGTCGGCCAGTTCCTTCACGGCATCCTGGCGGTTCTGGGTGGCATAGCAGATGTCGTTCTTGCGCGGTCCCTGGATCTGCGGGAACTTGGCGCGCAGGGCATCGATGACCTTCGAGGTGTCGTCCATCGACAGGGTCGTCTGGGTCACGTAGTGCAGGGCTTCGGGCTTGCGCACCTCCAGCGCGGCGACGTCGGCCTCGTCCTCCACCAGGTAGATGGCACCACCGTTGCTGGCATCGTACTGGCCCATGGTGCCTTCCACCTCGGGGTGCCCTTCATGCCCGATCAGCACGCATTCGTGGCCGTCGCGGCTGTAGCGCACCACTTCCATGTGCACCTTGGTCACCAGCGGGCAGGTCGCGTCGAAAACCTTCAGGCCGCGCCCCTCGGCTTCCTTGCGGACCGCCTGGGAAACGCCGTGGGCGCTGAAGATGACGATGACGTTGTCCGGCACCTGATCGAGTTCCTCAACGAAGATGGCGCCGCGCTGGCGCAGGTTGTCCACGACGAACTTGTTGTGCACCACCTCGTGACGCACGTAGATCGGCGGGCCGAAGACATCGAGGGCACGGTTGACGATCTCGATGGCGCGATCCACGCCGGCGCAGAAGCCGCGGGGATTGGCGAGTTTGATTTGCATGGCGGTCTCGTGGGCGACGCGGTGATTGGACGAATGAACCTTGCTACCGCCCTCCCCGCTTGGGAAGGGCGCAGCGACCGACGGTTCAGGCCGGCTGGACGTCAATGATCTCGACTTCGAAGGCCAGGGTCTTGCCGGCCAGCGGATGATTGAAGTCGACGGTCACCTGCTGCTCATCGAACGCCTTGACCACGCCCGGCAGTTCGGTCTTGGCCGCGTCGTTGAAGATCACCAGCAGGCCCTCGGCCAGCTCCATGTCCTGGAACTGATCGCGCGGCATGATCTGCACGTTCTGCGGATTCGGCTGGCCGAAGCCCTGTTCGGGAAGAATGCTCAGGGTCCGCTTGTCGCCAGCCTTCAAGCCGAACAGCGCCTGTTCGAAGCCCGGCAGCAGGTTGCCGTCGCCGACCTTGAACGAGGCCGGCTGCTTGTCGAAGGTGCTGTCGACGACGTTGCCGTCCTCCAGCTTGAGGGCGAAATGCAGGGTGACGCGGCTCTCCTGGCCAATGCGGGTCGACTCAGCCATGGGCGGCTTCTCCGGATTTCTTCGATCTGAACATGTCGAGCGCCAGCATGACGGCGCCGACGGTGATGGCGCTATCGGCCAGGTTGAACGCCGGGAAGTACCAGCGGTTCTGCCAGTGCACCAGGATGAAGTCCACCACGTGGCCAAGGACCATGCGGTCGTAGAGGTTGCCCAGGGCGCCGCCGAGCACCAGCGCCAGGGCGATGGCCAACCAGGTCTCGCCTTTCTTCAGGCGTTTCAGCCAGACCACCAGGATCGCGCTGACGACGATGGCGATCAGGGCGAACAGCCAGCGCTGCCAGCCCGAGCTGTCGGCCAGGAAGCTGAAGGCGGCACCGGTGTTGTAGGCCAGGGTCCAGCTGAACAGATCGGGGATCACCACGATCTGCTGGTACATGCTCAGTTCGGCCTGGAAGAACGCCTTGCTGAGCTGGTCGAGGACGAACACCAGCACGGTGATCCACAACCAGGGCAAGCGCCCGAAACGATCGACCTCAGGCATAGTGGCGAACCTCGCCGCTGCCTTCGATGTTCTCGATGCAGCGACCACACAGGTCAGGATGCGCAGCGTGCTGACCGACGTCCTCGCGATGGTGCCAGCAACGACCGCACTTGGCGTGGGTCGACTTGACCACTTTCAGCTTGAGGCCGGCGACTTCGCTGTCCACCGCGTCGGCCGGAGCCGCCGACAGCGGCGCCAGGGTCGCGGTCGAGGTGATCAGGACGAAGCGTAGCTCGTTGCCCAGCTTGGCCAATTGGGCCTGCAGCGCGTCTTCCGCATACAGGGTGACCTCGGCCTGCAGGTTGCCGCCCACGGCCTTGGCCGCGCGCTGGTTCTCCAGCTCCTTGTTGACCGCGGCCTTCACCGCCATGACCTGTTCCCAGTACTGGCGATTCAGCGTCACGTCGGCCGGCAGTTCGCTGAGGCCGTCGTACCAGGTGGCGAGCATTACCGACTCGGCGCGCTCGCCGGGCAGGAACTTCCAGACTTCCTCGGCGGTGAACGCCAGGATCGGGGCGATCCAGCGCACGAGGGCCTCGGCGATGTGGAACAGTGCGGTCTGGCAGGAGCGCCGGGCGACGCTGTTGGCGCCGGTGGTGTACTGGCGGTCCTTGATGATGTCCAGGTAGAACCCGCCCAGCTCCTGTACGCAGAAGTTGTGCACCTTGGAATAGACGTTCCAGAAGCGGTACTCGCGGTACGCCTCTTCGATCTCGCGCTGCAAGAGCAGGGCGCGGTCGACCGCCCAGCGATCCAGGGCCAGCATTTCCTGGGGCGGCAGCAGATCCGTGGCCGGATCGAAACCGTTCAGGTTGGACAGCAGGAAGCGCGTGGTATTGCGGATCCGCCGGTAGGCATCGGCGCTACGCTGGAGAATCTGCTGGGATACCGCGATCTCGCCCGAGTAATCGGTCGAAGCCACCCACAGGCGCAGGATGTCGGCGCCCAGGGTATCGATGACGGTCTGCGGCACCACGGTGTTGCCCAGCGACTTGGACATCTTGCGGCCGGACTCGTCGACGGTGAAACCGTGGGTCAGCAACTGGCGGTACGGCGCATGGTTGTCGATCGCGCAGCCGGTCAGCAGCGAGGAGTGGAACCAGCCACGGTGCTGGTCGGAACCTTCCAGGTAGAGATCGGCGACCGGGCCGCTGGCATGGCCGATCCGGTGGGAACCACGCAGCACGTGCCAATGGGTGGTGCCGGAGTCGAACCAGACGTCCAGGGTGTCGTTGATCTTCTCGTACTGCGCGGCCTCCTCGCCGAGCAGCTCGGCGGCGTCGAGCTTGAACCAGGCTTCGATGCCTTCCTTCTCGACTCGCTGCGCGACCTCTTCCATCAGCTCCACGGTGCGTGGATGCAGTTCGCCACTGGCCTTGTGCAGGAAGAACGGGATCGGTACGCCCCAGTTGCGCTGGCGCGAGATGCACCAGTCGGGACGCCCGGCGATCATTCCGTGCAGACGCGCCTGGCCCCAGCCCGGGACGAATTCGGTCTGGGTGATGGCTTCCAGCGCTCGCTCGCGCAGGGAAGCACCCTGCCTGGGCTGCTTGTCCATGCCGACGAACCACTGCGCGGTGGCGCGATAGATCAGCGGCGTCTTGTGCCGCCAGCAGTGCATGTAGCTGTGATTGATGGTTTCGTGGGCCAGCAGGCTGCCGACCTCTTCCAGCTTGGCCACCACGTTGGGGTTGGCCTTCCAGATGAACTGGCCGCCGAAGAACGGCAACGAGTCGACGTAGACGCCGTTGCTCTGCACCGGGCTGAGGATGTCGTCGTTGCTCATCCCGTAGCGCTTGCAGGTATAGAAGTCGTCTTCGCCGTAGGCCGGCGACGAGTGGACGATACCGGTGCCGGCATCGAGGGCCACGTAGTCGGCCAGGTACACCGGCGACAGGCGCTCGTAGAACGGATGGCGGAAGTTGATCAGCTCCAGCGCCTCGCCCTTGGCGGTGGCGACCACCTTGCCCTCGCGCTGGTAGCGCGCCAGGCAGGACTCGACCAGGGCCTCGGCCAGCACCAGGTAGCGATCGCCGGCATCGACCAGCGCGTAGTCGATCTCCGGATGCACGTTCAGCGCCTGGTTGGCCGGGATGGTCCAGGGCGTGGTGGTCCAGATGACGATCTGCGCCGGCTTGTCCAGGGCCGCCAGGCCGAAGGCCGCGGCCAGCTTGTCGGCATCCGCCACCGGGAAGCCGACGTCGATGGTCGGCGACTTCTTGTCGGCGTACTCGACCTCGGCCTCGGCCAGCGCCGAACCACAATCGAAGCACCAGTTGACCGGCTTCAGGCCCTTGAACACGAAGTCCTGCTTGACCATTTCCGCGAGGGCGCGGATTTCGTTCGCCTCGTTGGCGAAATTCATGGTCTTGTAGGGGTTGTCCCACTCGCCGAGCACGCCCAGGCGAATGAAGTCGGCCTTCTGCCCTTCGATCTGCTCGGCCGCGTATTCGCGGCACAGTTCGCGGGTCTTGTCCGCCGGAAGATTCTTGCCGTGGGTGGTCTCGACCTTGTGCTCGATGGGCAGGCCGTGGCAATCCCAGCCCGGCACATAGGGCGCGTCGTAGCCCGCCAGGGTCTTGGAGCGAACAATGATGTCCTTGAGAATCTTGTTGACCGCGTGACCGATGTGAATGCTGCCGTTGGCGTACGGAGGGCCATCGTGCAGGACGAACTTCGGACGGTCGCCGCCAATGGCCCGCAGCTTCTGGTACAGACCGATGTCGTTCCAGAACTTCAGGGTTTCCGGCTCGCGCTGGGGCAGGCCGGCTTTCATTGGGAAGGCGGTTTCCGGAAGGTTTAGCGTCGCTTTGTAGTCGGTCATCTCAGGGCCTGTTCAGGATCTCTTCAATCAAGCGGTTGGCCCAGCCAGTAGGCCCGGGCGGCGGCGATATCCGCGAGAATCGCCGCCTTGAGTGCCTCCAGGGAGGCAAAACGCTGCTCGTCGCGCAGCTTCTGGTGGAAGGTCACCTGCAGATGCCGGCCGTATAGATCGCCGGCGAAATCGAGCAGGTGCACTTCCAGATGGGGACGGCCGTCGCCGTTCACCGAAGGGCGGGTGCCGATGTTCGCCACCCCCTGGCAACGCTGGCCATCGACCAGCGTACTGACCAGGTAGACCCCGTTCAACGGCGCCTTGCGCCGTTTCAGTTGAATGTTGGCCGTGGGCGAGCCCAGTTGCCGGCCGAGTTTCTGTCCATGCAGGACCCGTCCGCTCAGGCTGAAGGGACGCCCCAGAAGGCGCTCGGCGAGATGCAGGTCGCCCTCGGCCAGGGCCTGGCGGACCCGCGTGCTGCTCACCCGCACACCGTCCAGTTCGACGGTGGTGGCCGCCTCGACGGTGAACCCCTGCTCGCGACTGGCGTTCACCAGGAAGGCGAAGTCACCGGAGCGGTCGCAGCCGAAACGGAAATCGTCGCCCACTTCAAGATGCCGCACCGCCAGTCCATCGACCAGGACCTGGCGGACGAACTCGGCTGCCGACAGCTCGCGCAAGCGGCGGTTGAAGGCCAGGCAGAGCACCACGTCGACGCCCTGCCCACGCAGCAACTCGAGCTTCTCGCGCAGGCGGGTCAGACGCACCGGCGCCGAATCGGGGGAGAAGAACTCGCGCGGCTGCGGCTCGAAAATCACCACGCAGCTGGGTACGCCCAGCTCCAGCGAGCGCTCGCGCAGACGCGCCAGGATAGCCTGGTGCCCGAGGTGGACGCCGTCGAAGTTACCGATGGTGGCGACGCAGTCCCCGGCCAGGGGCTGCAGGTTGTGTAGTCCGCGAAGCAGCTGCATAGCACGCTTATTGCTCAGAAAGTGGTCGATTATACGCGTACCGGGCGCCGGACAACAGGCAAAACGGCATGATCCCGCCGCCAGCCCGGACGCGCTTCACAGCACCGCCCGGCGGGAAAAGTCGCGCAGGCGGAAACCCAGCAGCGCGAGCATACCGAAATAGGCCAGGAGACCGGCAACCACCAGCAGGCCGAGGCGCAGGAATCGCTCCAGCATGGCGCCCTGCTCCCAGGCCGGCAGCCAGTGCATCGTGGCCAGCAGCACCGCCGACATCGCCAGCACCGCGACCACCAGCTTGACCAGGAACTTCGCCCAGCCCGGTTGCGGCAGGTACAGACGCTGCTTGCGCAGTTGCCAGTAGAGCAGGCCGGCATTCAGGCAGGCGGCCAGGCCGATGGACAGGGCCAGGCCGGCATGCTGAAGCGGGCCGATGAAGGCCAGGTTCATCAGTTGGGTGGAAACCAGGGTGAAGAGCGCGATCTTCACTGGCGTACGGATGTTCTGCTGGGCATAGAAGCCCGGCGCCAGAACCTTGACCAGGATGATGCCGAGCAGGCCGACGGAGTAGGCGACCAGCGCGCGCTGGGTCATCGCCGCGTCCACCGTGGTGAACTTGCCGTACTGGAACAGCGAGACAGTCAGAGGTTCGGCGAGGATCGCCAGGGCCAGCGAACACGGCAGCACCAGCAGGAAGCACAGGCGCAGGCCCCAGTCGAGCAGGCGCGAGTACTCATGGCGATCCTTGTTCGAATAGGTCTTCGCCAGCATCGGCAGGAGGATCGTCCCCAGCGCCACGCCCAATACGCCGGAAGGCAGCTCCATCAGGCGGTCGGCGTAGTACATCCAGGACACCGAACCGGCTGCCAGGAACGAGGCGAAGATGGTGTTGATGATCAGCGAGATCTGGCTCACCGAGACCCCCAGGATCGCCGGCAGCATCAGCTTCATCACCCGCCAGACGCCGCTGTCCCTGAGGTTCAGGCGCGGCAGCACGAGCATGCCGATCTTCCTCAGGTGCGGCAGTTGATAGAGGAGCTGCAACAGGCCGCCGGCCAGCACCGCCCAGCCCAGCACCATGACCGGCGGATCGAAATAAGGCGTGAGGAACAGCGCGAAGCCGATCATTGCGACGTTCAGCAGGGTCGGCACGAAGGCCGGCACCGAGAAGCGGTTCCAGGTGTTGAGGATCGCGCCGGCGAGGGACGACAGCGAGATCAGCAATATATAAGGAAAGGTCACCCGCAGCAGGTCGGTGGTCAGGGCGAACTTTTCCGGGGTATCGGCGAAGCCCGGCGCGGTGACCCAGATAACCCAGGGTGCGGCGAGGATGCCGAGCGCCGTGACCAGCGCCAGCACCAGCGTGAGCAAGCCGGAAACGTAGGCGATGAAGGTCCGCGTCGCCTCCTCGCCCTGCTGGTTCTTGTACTCTGCCAGGATCGGCACGAAAGCCTGGGAAAACGCCCCCTCGGCGAAGATCCGCCGCAACAGGTTAGGCAGCTTGAAGGCGACGAAAAAGGCGTCGGTGGCGAGGCCGGCACCGAAGATCCGCGCCAGGATGGTATCGCGGACGAAGCCGAGGACCCGCGACAGCATGGTGATGGAACTCACCGCCGCCAATGATTTGAGAAGATTCATGGATGTCGGGCTGCCGGCATGTCGAAATTGATCCTGTCCAAGACCGCGACCGGCCGGGCCGGTTCATCGCGCGAGTGCGCCCTCGCCGCCGAACGGCGGTCCGCAAGGGCGCGCCGAGTGTAGAATGCGCGCCGGAATAAATCACCCGCAAGAAAGCAGGCGACATCCGTCGCCGATCTTTCCGGCCGCATGCGCAGCCCCTTGACAACCCCTGGAGGCGACGGCATTATTCGCGGCCTTAATTTGTTCGCTATTTACCCAGTTTTTTTCGAGGAGCTCGACGGTGGCCAACACACCTTCCGCCAAAAAACGCGCCAAACAGGCTGAGAAGCGTCGCAGCCACAACGCCAGCCTGCGCTCCATGGTGCGCACCTACATCAAGAACGTCGTGAAAGCCATCGACGCCAAGGACCTGGAAAAAGCCCAGGCCGCCTTCACCGCCGCTGTACCGGTGATCGACCGCATGGCTGACAAAGGCATCATCCACAAGAACAAGGCTGCTCGTCACAAGAGCCGTCTGAGCGGCCACATCAAGGCCCTCAGCACCGCTGCCGCCTAAGGCACGCCTTGCTCGAATAAAAAACCGGCCAATGGCCGGTTTTTTATTGCCCGCGACTCGCTCGCTTCAGCGAGCGGTCGGCCATGGCATGAGGGGAATCGCCGTCACCGCGTTCTGCGGACTACCTTCGATCACCCGGTCGCTGTAGACCAGATAGACCAAGGCATTGCGCTTGCGATCGAAGAAGCGCACCACCTGCATGCTTTTGAACACCAGCGAAGTGCGCTGCTTGAACACCTCTTCGCCATCCTTGAGTTCGCCACTGAACTGGATCGGCCCCACCTGGCGACAGGCGATCGACGCCTCGGCGCGATCCTCCGCCAGCCCCAGGCCGCCCTTGACCCCACCGGTCTTGGCGCGCGACAGATAGCAGGTCACGCCCTGCACCTTGGGATCGTCGAAAGCCTCGACGACAATCTTGTCGTTCGGCCCGACCCACTTGAACACCGTGGAAACCTCGCCGATCTCCTCCGCCCCGGCAAGCGCCGGCAACAGCAGCAGACCACCCAGCAACCCCGCGAGCTTGCGCATTCGCCCTCTCCTCAGACCAGAACCAGATTGTCGCGATGCACCAGCTCCGGCCCATCCACGTAGCCGAGCAAGGCCTCGATGGCATCCGTCGGCTGACCGAGGATCTTCTGCGCCTCCAGCGCACTGTAGTTGACCAGGCCGCGTGCCACTTCGCGCCCGCCCTGGTCCACACAGACCACCATCTCGCCGCGACGGAAGCTGCCCTGGACCGCCTTGACCCCAACCGGCAACAGGCTCTTGTGATCCTGGCTCACCGCCTTCACCGCCCCATCGTCCAGCACCAGGGTGCCGCGCATCTGCAAGTGGCCGGCCAGCCATTGCTTGCGCGCCGCCTTGCGACTGCGATCAGGGGTCAACAGGGTGCCGAGGCGTTCGCCGGCGCGCAGGCGGTCGAGGACACGCTCGATACGCCCGCCGACGATCACCGTATGCCCGCCGGAACGCGCCGCCAGGCGCGCCGCCCGCAGCTTGGTCTGCATTCCGCCGCGCCCCAGGGCGCCGGCACTGCCGCCGGCCACCGCATCGAGCTGCGGATCGTCGGCACGCGCCTCGTAGATCAGTTGGGCATCGGGATTGTTGCGCGGATCGGCGTCGAACATACCGTCGCGATCGGTAAGGATCACCAGCAGGTCGGCCTCGACCAGGTTGGCCACCAGTGCCGCCAGGGTGTCGTTGTCGCCGAAGCGGATCTCGTCGGTGACCACCGTGTCGTTCTCGTTGATCACCGGGACCACGCCCAGCTCGACCAGGGTCCGCAGGGTGCTGCGGGCGTTCAGGTAGCGCTTGCGGTCGGAGAGGTCGTCATGGGTCAGCAACACCTGGGCGGTCTGCAGGCCATGCAGGGCGAAGCTGGACTCCCAGGCCTGCACCAACCCCATTTGCCCCACCGAGGCGGCGGCCTGGAGTTCGTGCATCGCGCTAGGTCGGGACACCCAGCCCAGGCGGCTCATACCGGCGGCGACGGCGCCGGACGACACCAGCACCAGCTCGATGCCGGCGCAATGCAGCGCCACCATCTGCTCGACCCAAACGGCCATGGCATTGCGATCCAGCCCACGGCCATCGGCCGTCAGCAGGGCGCTACCGATCTTCACCACCCAGCGCCGCGCGCCAGTCACCTTGTCCCGCATACCCTCAACCTTAGAAGCCCAGGCTTCGACTCTTCAGCCCCGCCGGCCCGCCCGGCGGGGTATCACGCCATCAGGGAACGTAGAAGATCTCCGGACCGTCGCCGTCGTCTTCCTCATCATCGAAATCATCGTCATCCACCGCACCGGCGTTCTTCAGACCCGAACGCCGCAGCGCGCGCGCATCGTCCAGGGCCTGCAGACGGGCCCGCGCCTCGCCCTCGATACGCCGGTCGAGTTCGGCCAGTTCCTCGGCATACTGCGGATCTTCTTCCAGGCGCAGGGTACGCTCGTCGAGATAGCGCATGATGTCCTGGCTGAGCGCCTCGGTGCCATCGCGCTCCAGGGCGGAGATCACATAGACCGGGCCTTCCCAGCCCAACCGCTCGATCACCGCCTGCTTGCGCGCCTCGCGCTCGGCCGGATCGAGGATCTGGTCCATCTTGTTCAGCACCAGCCAGCGCTCGCGCTCGGTCAGCGCCGGACTGAAGCGACCCAGCTCGCGAACGATGACCTCGGCGGCATCGGCCGGATCGCTTTCGTCCAGCGGCGCCATGTCCACCAGATGCAGGAGGATGCGGGTCCGCGCCAGATGCTTGAGGAAGCGGATGCCCAGCCCGGCGCCTTCGGCGGCACCTTCGATCAGGCCGGGAATGTCGGCGACCACGAAGCTCTTGTAGCGACCGACACTGACCACGCCGAGGTTCGGCACCAGGGTGGTGAACGGATAGTCGGCCACCTTCGGCTTGGCCGCGGACACTGCACGGATGAAAGTGCTCTTGCCGGCATTCGGCAGTCCCAGCAGGCCGACGTCGGCCAGCACCTTCAGTTCCAGCTTGAGGTCGCGCGCCTCACCCGGCTTGCCCGGGGTGGTCTGGCGCGGCGCCCGATTGGTACTGGATTTGAAACGGGTGTTACCGAGGCCGTGCCAGCCGCCCTGCGCGACCATCAGCCGCTGACCGGGCTCGGTCAGGTCGCCGATGATTTCCTGGGTATTGGCGTCGATCACGGTGGTACCGACCGGCACCGGCAGGATCAGGTCGTCGCCCTTGGCCCCGGTGCAGTCCTTGCTGCCGCCGTTCTCGCCGCGCTGGGCATCGAAACGGCGGGTGTAGCGATAGTCGACCAGGGTGTTCAGGTTGACGTCGGCTTCCAGGTAGATGGAACCGCCGTCGCCACCGTCGCCGCCGTTGGGACCGCCCTTTTCGATGAACTTCTCGCGACGAAAGCTCATGAGGCCATTGCCGCCGTCACCGGCTTTCACGTGGATTGATACTTCATCGACGAATTTCATGGATACGCCTCCCACCACGAGGGCGGGTTAACAGAAAAAAACATAGGATACAGGATGCCCCGAAAGCAGGGCATGGCCGGAAGCCGGCGCAGAAACAAAAAAGCCCCGTCGCGAGACAGGGCTTTTTCAGCGAGCTATTGCTTAGGCAGCAACGATGCTCACGTATTTGCGACCAAAGGCGCCTTTGGTCTCAAACTTGACCACGCCGTCCACTTTCGCGAACAGGGTGTGGTCCTTGCCCAGGCCAACGCCGTAACCGGCGTGGAATTTGGTGCCGCGCTGACGAACCAGGATGTTGCCAGCCTTTACAGCCTGGCCGCCGAACAGTTTCACGCCAAGGCGTTTACTTTCTGAGTCGCGGCCGTTGCGGGTAGAACCGCCAGCTTTTTTGTGTGCCATGAGTCATATCCTCCAGAAAGGAATTAGGCCTGAATGCCGGTGATCTTGATTTCAGTGAACCACTGGCGGTGGCCCTGACGCTTCATGTGGTGCTTACGACGGCGGAACTTGATGATGCGGACCTTGTCGTGACGGCCGTGGGAAACCACTTCAGCGGTAACCTTCGCACCTTCGACGACCGGCAGGCCGATTTTCACGTCTTCGCCATTGGCAACCAGCAGGACGCGGTCGAAATCGATCGCTTCGCCGGTAGCGACGTCGAGTTTCTCGACCTTGAGGAATTCGCCTTCGGTGACTTTGTGCTGCTTGCCACCGGTAACAATCACTGCGTACATGTGTATCTCCGTTAAACCTGCTCACCCGACGCTTTATAGAAGTAGGAATCGGCCGGCATGGCTGCATGGGGTCGGATCGGACGCCCGTGCAATTGCGTAAGGCAGGGTATGCCAAGGAAGTTCAGGGCCCGCGATTGTACGGAAAGGTCCAGGCCGAGGCAAGTGCCACGGGCCTTTCCTTGACAGTCCCCCCCCTGCCACCTAGCATGCCGCGCAATCTTTGTGGAGCTATTGTCACTGATGCAACCCCAGGCCTTCTACCGCGTGGTGGCGGAAGATTTCACCGCCGTCGACGGGATCATCCGTCGCCAACTCACCTCCCGCGTTCCCCTGGTGGAAAAGATCGGCGACTACATCATCTCCGCCGGCGGCAAGCGCCTGCGCCCGCTGCTGGTCCTGCTCGCCGGCAAGACCCTGGGCTACAAGGGCGACGACCTCTGCCTGCTGGCCGCCACCATCGAATTCCTGCACACCTCCACTCTGCTGCACGACGACGTCGTCGACGCCTCCGGCCTGCGCCGCGGCCGCTCCACCGCCAATGCCCTGTGGGGCAACGCGCCGAGCGTGCTGGTAGGCGACTTCCTTTATGCCCGCTCCTTCGAAATGATGGTCGAGCTGGGTTCCATGCCGGTCATGCGCATCATATCCCAGGCCACCCGGGTGATCGCCGAGGGCGAAGTGCTGCAATTGTCCAAGGTACGCGACGCCAGCACTACCGAAGAGACCTACATGGAAGTGATCCGCGGCAAGACCGCGATGCTTTTCGAGGCCTCGACCCACAGCGCCGCCGCGCTGTGCCAGGCCGGCGAGGAACAGTCCGAGGCACTGCGCCGCTTCGGCGACTACCTGGGAATCGCCTTCCAGCTGGTGGACGACCTGCTCGACTACCGCGGCGACGCCGCGACCCTCGGCAAGAACGTCGGCGACGACCTCGCCGAAGGCAAGCCCACCCTACCGCTGATCGTCACCATGCGTGACGGCACCGAGGAGCAGGCCGCGCTGGTACGCAAGGCCATCCAGCAAGGCGGCAGCCAGGACCTGGAGAGCGTCTGTGCCGCCGTCGAGGCTGCCGGCGCCCTGGACTATACCGCCAACCTCGCCCGCGACTACGCCGCCCGCGCCATCGCCTGCCTGGATACGCTGCCGGACAACGAATACCGCTCCGCCCTGGTCGAACTCAGCGAATTCGCTGTCGCCCGGACCCACTGAACCAGGCTCGACTTGTGACGAACGCCGCCGTTTTCACGGCGGCGTTTTCGTTTTGCGACGAAAGGCACGATCAAGACTTGCTATTACGATAATAAGAATTATTCTCATCTCACAGTCTTGTCACGGAGATGAGCGCCATGACTTATTTGATCGATGCCTGGCTTGATCGGCCACACCCCTACCTGCGGATCCTGCACCGGGAAACCGGGGAAATCTGCGCAGTCCTGGAAGAAGACGCGCTGGACGAACTGCGTGACCAGGGCGGCCTGGACCTGCACGAGTTGAACTCGAGCGAACCGCTGATCCTCAAGGAGCTGGTACGCAACCTGTTCCTCTTCTGCTACGCCCGCGCCCTGCGCTGAGCCTTTGCGATGACGCCAGGACGCGTCATCCGTGCGCCGCTGCCCGGGAGGCGGATCGCACGAACGGAGGCAAAGGCGCCTCCGGCCGGTTCCGGGAAGGTCACGGACGACCTTCCCGGAGTCACTTTCCTCATGTCCCGGTCTTTCCGCAACGCCTCGCCCGAGCACGCCGGCAGCCCCTCGCCGCGATAGGGATTCCTGCCTGATCCACATCAAGCCGACCTCGCCTGAAAGCCGTTACAACAGCGGCGTGACCGTCGTCCTGTCGACGGCCGCATAACGAAAAAAAGAATGGACCGTGGCCGAGGGGACCGCCCCAGGCCTACGCCTAAGGATGAGGAAATGCCTGCTTCTTTCCCGCGCCTCGGCTTGCTCGGCGCACTGTGCTCCATCGTTCCCCTGCTCCATGCCAGCGAACCGACCACGGACGCTGCGCTCATCGAAAAAGGCCGCTACGTGGCCCAGCTCGGCGACTGCATCGCCTGCCATACCGGCCCGCAGGGCGCGCCGATGGCCGGCGGCCTGGAGCTGAAGACGCCAATGGGTACCATCTACTCGACCAACATCACTCCCGACCGGGAGACCGGCATCGGCCGCTACAGCTTCGAAGAGTTCGACCGCGCCATGCGCAAGGGGGTGACCGCCGAGGGAGTGAATCTCTATCCGGCGATGCCCTACCCGTCCTACGCCAAGATCAGCGAAGAAGACATGCGTGCACTGTACGCCTACCTGATGCACGGCGTGCAACCCGTCACCCAGGCGAATACGCCGAGCGCGATGAGCTGGCCGTTCAACCAGCGCTGGGGCCTGTCGCTGTGGAACTGGGCGTTCCTCGACGACGCGCCGTTCACCCCCTCCAGCGACGCGGGCCCGGTGATCAACCGCGGCGCCTACCTGGTACAGGGGCTCGGCCACTGCGGCGCCTGCCATACTCCGCGCGGCATCGCCTTCCAGGAAAAAGCCATGAGCGAAGCCGGTCGTTCCGGGCAGTTCTACCTCGCCGGAGAAACCGTCGAACAATGGCAAGCCCTGAGCCTGCGCAACCTGTGGACGGTGGAGGACACCGTGCAGTTGCTGAAGACCGGGCAGAACCGCTTCGCCACGGTGTCCGGCAGCATGACCGATGTCATCCACCACAGCACCCAGCACTTCAGCGACGACGATCTGCTGGCCATCGCCAGCTACCTGAAGTCCCTGCCGGCCGGCAAGGACGACCTGCCCATGCCCGACAGCGAACGCCCACTGGCAGCACCGGTCGACCTGTACAGCTCGCGGGGCGGTCTCGGCTACGCGCAGTTCTGCTCCGACTGCCACCGCAAGGACGGCAGCGGCGTCCCGGGCATGTTCCCGCCGCTGGCCGGCAACCCCACGGTCGCTTCGGCCAACCCGAGCACGCTACTGCATATCACCCTTACCGGTTGGAAAACCGCGCAGACCGCAACCCACTCGCGGGTCTACACCATGCCCGGCTTCGCCCAGCTGGAAGACCGCGAAATCGCCGAGATCCTCAACTTCGTCCGCAGCAGTTGGGGCAACCAGGGTTCGTCGATCGATGCCGGCCAGGTGAAGAAACTGCGCCAGCGGATCGAGGCCGGCAACGGCCCGGCCACGACCTTCGTATCTCCACGCCTGGCGGACATGCTCGCGGCGCCGAACGCCGAACAGGTGGTACGCGGCATGCGCCTGCACCTGGAGACCCGCGAGCTGCTGCCGGCGAACGTCGGCAACCAGTTGAACTGCACCAGTTGCCACCTGAACGCCGGAACCGTAGCCGACGGCTCGCCCTTCGTCGGCGTCTCGGCGTTCTTCCCCAGCTACGCGCCCCGGGCGGGCAAGGTCATCGGCCTGGAGGAACGCATCAACGGCTGCTTCCGGCGCTCGATGAACGGTAAGCCTCTGCCACCGGACTCTGCCGACATGCAGGCGATGGTGGCCTACTTCGACTGGATGAAGAACAACACCCGGCCGCAGGACAAGGTCGCCGGCCGCGGCGTCGGCAAGGTCGACCCGGCGCTGAAGCCCGACCCGGAGAACGGCCGCAAGGTCTACGCCCGACAATGCGCGGTGTGTCATGGCGAGAATGGCGAGGGGCTGAGGAACAGTGCCGGCGAGATGCTCTTCCCACCGCTGTGGGGCGACGAGTCGTTCAATATCGGCGCCGGCATGGCGCGGACCTTCACCGCTGCCGCCTTCGTCAAGCACAACATGCCGATCGGCTTCCAGGAACGCTTCCCGCTCGGCCAGGGCGGCCTCAGCGACCAGGACGCAGTGGACGTCGCGGAGTACTTTTCGCACCAGCCGCGCCCGGACTTCCCGGACAAGATCAAGGACTGGCCGAAGGACAAGCGTCCGCTGGATGCCCGCTACTGATGCCGCCATGAAAAACGCCCCGTCGATGCGTCGACGGGGCGTTTCGCTCCTTCCTGGGGCCGATGCGCCTCAGAGGATTTCCAGCAGTTCGACGTCGAACACCAGCACGCTGTGCGGGGGAATGCTGCCGACGGCCTGGCCGCCATAGGCCAGTTCGCTCGGTACGTGCAGGCGCCACTTGGAGCCGGCGTTCATCAGTTGCAGCGCTTCGACCCAGCCGGCGATCACGCCGCCCACCGGGAACTCGGCCGGCTGGCCACGCTGGTAGGAGCTGTCGAATACGGTGCCGTCGATCAGGGTGCCGTGGTAGTGGGTGCGCACGGTATCCTCGCGGGAAGGCTTGGCGCCCTCGCCAGTGCTCAGCACTTCGAACTGCAGGCCCGAGGGCAGCACGGTCACGCCTTCGCGCTTGGCGTTCTCGGCCAGGTAGGCGCGGCCTTCGCCAGCGGCGGCTTCGGCCTTGGCCTGGGCTTCGGCCTGCATGCGCTCGCGGATCACCTGGAAGCTGGCCGACAGCACCTCGCCGGAAACCCGGCTGTCGATACCTGCGAACGCATCGGACAGGCCGGCCAGGACTGCGTCCAGGGTCATGCCCGGAACCGGATTCTCGCGCAGTTGGTCGCCCAGTTGACGGCCGATGCCGTAGCTGACACGGGCTTCGTCAGTGGTCAGGTTGAGTTCGCTCATGGCGCTGCTCCGCTGTGGGGTCGAAAAAGGGCGGCCAGCCTAGCACAGAAGGCCCTTCCCCCCTACCGGCGCAGCCGCTTGTGCTCAACCCTGGCGGATCGACAGCGGCAGCCCGCCGATAAACGAACCCGACTCGGCCAGGAGTCCACACATCTCGTCATCGACATCGGCGCACACCAACTCCACCGGAACCCTGTCCAGCCCGCGCAGTACCTGGCGCGCATGCTCCACGGAGCGCAGGCTGACCGGCTGGCCGAGATCGTCCTCCACCGGATAGGCGCGGTCGCCCATCTGCGCCTCCAGGACATAGATGCCGCCCTCCAGCGACACCAGGTGCAAGGCGTCGATATGTCCGGCCTGGACCCGGCCGGCGAGATCCTGCATGTTCATCGCGAACCTCTCGAGGTTGCGCAGGCAGCGGAAGCCTCCAGGTTTCCGCCAACCGCCTCGGTCCCGACAGCGCCGGCCCGATTCCCGGCATCGTCCGGCCGGCAGGCCCCGACGATGCGAAGGACGCCCGCTCCCGGCGTCCGCCCGATATCACAGGAAAGTCTTGCCCAGGCGGCAGGCAACGCAAGCCGGAAACGCCGCCGCCCGTCCGTTTTACAACGGCCGGGCGGCGCGAGCGAAACACTGGAGAGGGTCGTCAGTGACGGGTCTGCTTATCCAGGTAGCCCATGGCGAACGCCGAGAGCACGAAGGTCATGTGGATGATCACGTACCACATCAGCTTGTTGTCCGGCACATTCTTCGCGTCCATGAAGATGCGCAACAGGTGGATCGAAGAGATCGCCACGATGGAGGCGGCCACCTTGTTCTTCAGCGAGCCGGAATCCATCTTGCCCAGCCAGCTGAGCTTTTCCTTGCCTTCGTCGATGTCCAGTTGCGAAACGAAGTTCTCGTAGCCGGAGATCATCACCATGACCAACAGGCCGCCAACCAGAGCCATGTCGATCAGTGAGAGCAGGACCAGGATCAGGTCGGCCTCGGCCATCGCGAAGATGTTCGGGATGACGTGGAATATTTCCTGGAAGAACTTGATGGTCAACGCCAGCAGCGCCAGCGACAGGCCCATGTAGATGGGAGCCAGCAGCCAGCGCGAGGCGTACATGGCGTTTTCGAAAAAGCGTTCCATGGTCTCTTGTGTGTATGTGCAGGGGAAAATGGGGCGGCGAGTATAACGCAGCGGCCGGCGGTTTTTATCCAGAAAATCTGTGGATAAATATGTGCACCGAGCCGGGATGGATCCCGCCAGCGATGATGGCACGGGGCCTCGGCCGGATTGCTCAGGCTTTGCCCAGGCGCCGCTCAGGATTCCGGGCGAAACAGGTAGTCGCCGACATGCGGCCGTCGTTCGCCATTGAGTCGGCGCAGTTCGCCCTGCAGGTGCAAGCGCCAGATCGGCGGGTCGACGGCTTCGATATAGCCTTGCTGGGCCAGGCAGTCGGCAATCGCCTGCAACACCCCTTCGGCCACCAGCGGTCCGTGGAAGGGGCCCTGGGCCTTGATCGCCGAAGGCTGGGAGCCGGACATGCCGGCGGCGCAAAGCAGGGTCCAGAGTCCGTTCTCTCCGGCCAGCGGCCTGACCACGCATTCGATTCGCGTGGTCAGCCCCAGACAAGGGCGGATGAGGCAGAGGTTACGCGGCATGGCGGCATCCTCACGGGGGTTCCCAGTTTTGAGCCTACACCTGCCGCCAGGTTCCGCATAGCGCCGGCGGGAACTTGTCCACAGGGCTGAAACGCACGAGGGCGGGGCTTTCCAGCCCCGCCCTCGGCAGGTTCCGGCAACGCGCCGGACTCAGTCCTTCTTCGCCGCGGCCTTGTCCTTCGCCGCGACGGTCTCTTTCTCCGCCGGTTTGTCCTTTTCCTTGTCGTCCTCTTCCATGCCGAGTTCGGATATCTCCTGCAAGCGCGCCACGACCAGATCGTTCACGCTGCCTTTCGGGAAGCGTCCCTTCTCGTCCTGGGCACCGACCGGCTTGCCCACCAGCAGCGCCAGCGCCTCGTCCACCTCGCGCACCGCGTAGACGTGGAACTGCCCGGCGCGCACCGCCTGCAACACGCGCTCGTCGAGCATCAGGGTAGTGACGTTGGCGCGCGGGATGATCACACCCTGCTCGCCGGTCAGGCCGCGCGCTTCGCAGAGGCGGAAGAAGCCCTCGATCTTCTCGTTGACGCCGCCGACCGCCTGCACCTCGCCGAACTGGTTGATCGAGCCGGTAATGGCGAAGCACTGCTTCAAGGGCGTCCGCGACAGCGCCGAGATCAGCGTGCAGACCTCGCCCAGCGAGGCGCTGTCGCCGTCCACGTAGCCGTAGGATTGTTCCAGGGCGATGCTGGCGGAGATTTCCAGGGGGAACTCCTGGGCGTAGCGGCTACCCAGGTAGCCGGTAAGGATCATCACACCCTTGGAGTGGATCGGCTGGCCGAGGTTGACTTCGCGCTCGATATCGACGATGCCGCTGCTGCCCGGATAGACGGTCGCGGAAATCCGCGCCGGCACGCCGAACACCGAGTCGCCCACCTCCAGCACGGTCAGTCCGTTGCACTTGCCGACCGCGGCGCCAGCGGTGTCGATCAGGATGATCCCCGCCAGCATGTCGTCGAGGATCCGCGCCGACACCCGTCCGGTGCGGGTCTGCTTGGCCTTGAGGGCACGCTCGATGTGGCCGAGCTGGATCACCTCCTCGTTCGCCAGCTGACGGATGAAATCGGCTTCGCTGACCAACTGGAACAGATCGCCGATCCGTGCCGAAAGCCGCCCCTGGTGCTCGGCCAGGCGCGCGCTGTAGGTCGCCAGTCGCGCCACCGCCGCGCCGCTGAGGGGCGCCATGCCCTCTTCCGAGGTGCGCGTCTTGAGCAACTGGGCGAACTGTTCGAGGCTGTCCTCGCCCAGCGGGATGTCCTCGTCGAAGTCCACCAGCACCCGGAACATCTCCTGGAAGTCCGGATCGAGGTCCTGCAGGGTGTAGTAGATCTGCCGCGAGCCGATGATGATCACCTTCAGTTGCAGCGGGATCACCTGGGGGGTCAGGGAAACCGCAGCCAGGCGGCCGAGTTCGGCCAGCGGCGACTCCATCTTCAACTGGCGCGACTGCAGGGCACGCTTGAGCGCGTCCCAGACGAACGGCTCGCCAAGCATCTTTTCCGCTTCCAGGATCAGGAAGCCGCCGTTGGCCCGGTGCAGCGCCCCCGGACGCAACTGCCGGTAGCTGGTGTAGAGCGCCCCCTGGTCCGAGCTGTACTCGATGCGGCCGAACAGGTTGTCGTAGGTCGGGTGCGACTCGAACACCACCGGCGCGCCGCTGGTCGCGTGGTGGACGATGGCCTGGTTCGGCGCGTACTGCTCGATCAGCCCTTGCTTGCGCTGGGCGTCGGTGCGGCTGTCGTCGACCAGTTGGTCGACCACGGTCTTCAGCAGGTTCAGTTGCATCGCCTGCAGGTAGGCGCAGACGCCCGGGTTGTTGTTGTACTTCTCCACCAGAGGCGCCAGCAGGGGCTGCAGGGCCAGGGTGATGGTTTCCTCGTTGAGCTCGCGCAACTGGTTGCTCGACTCGCGCTTCCACTGCGGCAGGCTCGCCAGTTCCTCGTTGAGGTACTCCTCGAGGGCGGCGATATCCTTGTGGAAACGCTCGCGCTCGGCTTCGGGCAACTGGGCGAATTCGGCCTCGTCGAGGGCCTTGCCGTCCTTCATCGGGGTGAAGGCGACGTTGGCGCTGTCGCGGTACAGCGCCACGTCCTTCTCCAGGGCGCGCCGCTCCACCGAGTCCAGGGCGCGGTCGTAGCGCTGGTTGAAAGCGCGGTCGACGGCGTTCTTCTTCTGCTGGTAGGCCGGATGCTCGAAGACCGCCGGGAAGGTCGACATCAGGTTGTCGATCAGACGGTCGATGTCGGCGCTGAATTCGGTCGCGCTGCCCGGCGGCAGCTCGATCACCCGAGGTTCGCGCGGCTCGTCGAAATTGTTCAGGTAGACCCAGTCGGAGGGCGTGGCGACGCGCTTGCCCTCGGCTTGCAGATAGCGTTTGACGAAGGAGAAGCGTCCGGTGCCCGGCTCGCCCATGACGAATACGTTGTAACCCGGACGCGGCATCGCCACACCGAACTGCAGCGCCTCGACCGCACGCTCCTGGCCCAGCACGCCGCGGAAGGGCTCCAGGTCATCGGTGGTGTCGAAGGCGAATTGCTCGGGAGCGAACGGGCGGGTCAGTTCTTCTGGCGCCAGGCGCAGGCCGGCAGCGACGGAATCGGGCATCGGGAATCCTTGCATCGGGCGGCAGATCGCCGCGGGGTGTCGTCGCCCGCATTCTCCCCCCAGCCTCGCGCCACTGACAAGGCGCGGATGGCGCTATCTCACCGATGTACCAGGTCGGCGCAGCGCAGGCAGTATTCCGCCGCAGGCAGGGCGGCCAGGCGCGCCGGTTCGATAGCCTCGCCACAGCGCTCGCACTGGCCGTAGCGACCTTCCGCCAGGCGCAGGCGGGCCAGGCCGACCTGGCGCATCCCCGCCTCCGCCTCGGCGAGCAGGCCTTCGAGCACTTCGTCGTTCTGGCGCTGCACCGCCTGCTCGGCAAAGTCCGGCGAATGGCTGCGCGCCAGGTCCCGGCGGATCGCCGCGGCGCGTGCCGCGTACTCGGTCGCCAGGGTTTCCAGGGCGGTAGCGGGGTCGAAAGCGCTCATATCCACCTCCTGCATGAGGAACGGCTGACCAAGGCCGGTTTCGCTCAGACCGACCAGAACTTTCCCAAGTCTGGACGGTTCCAAGCGGATTGCCGCTGACGCCGGTCAATTTTCGCCCGGCATTGCGCGCTGCCACCCATTCGGTGCCTTGACACCCCGGTGGCATTCCGAAAAGCTCACGGCGTCGCTGGCCCGCTCCAGATGGCTCCGATCCACCTCAAGAGAGAACAAACGATGAAACGGATTCTGCTCGGTACCCTGTTCGCCGCCGCCTCCTTCAACGCTTTCGCCGACGCTCCCGGCGGCGCCGGCTGCGGCTGGGGCAACATGCTCTTCAAAGGCCAGCGCGGCGTGGCCACCCACGTGGTCGCGGCGACCACCAACGGTACTTCCGGCAACAACACCTTCGGCATGACCACCGGCACCAACGGCTGCCATACCAACGGCGCGCTGTCCTATGGCGGCAAGCCCCTGCTGGTGCTCGGCAGCATGATGGACGAGCTGTCCGAAGACATGGCCAAGGGCAATGGCGAAGCGCTGACCACCTATGCCGTGGTGCTGGGCGTGCAACCGCAGGACCGCGAGCACTTCGCCGCCGTCACCCATGAGCATTTCTCCGAGATCTTCAACAAGTCCGACGTCACCGCCGCCGACGTCTATGCCAACACCCAGGCGATCCTGAAACAGGACGCCCGCCTGGCCAAGTACGCCGAGCAGGCCTGAGCCTCGCCGCCTGCCCGTTCGCGGGCAGGCCCCTTTCCCCAAGCATTAAGCCTTGCCGATGCCGAAACGCCTGTTGCCCTGGATGGCGCTGTGCGCCTGCTCCCCCCTTCTGGCTGCGCCCACGGTTCCCGAGGCCCGCCTCCAGCAACTGGCCGCCGATCCCTACTGGATCGCCCTCGGCCACTACGAACGCGGCAAGCTCGGCGGTTGGCGCAGCTACGTCGACGACGAGCGGTTCTTCCTCGCCGACAACGGCGAGAGCCACCCGGACGCCGAACTGGCGGCCACGCTAAAGGCGCTCTATGCCTCGCCCAGCCTTGGCGACAAGCACGCTCAGTGCGTCTACCCGGCGCGCACCCGCTGGCTGCGCCAGCAACTGCAACTCGACGACCTGCCGCAGCCGCAGTGCGGCGAATACGACAACTGGTACCGCGACATCAACCCGCACAGCGCGGTGCTGGTGTTCCCCGCGGCCTACCTGAACAGCCCGTCGTCGATGTTCGGCCACACCCTGCTGCGCATCGACCAGGCCGACGTCACCAGCAACAACACTGCCCTGCTCAGCTACGCGCTGAACTTCGGCGCCTACATCGAAGGCATGGACAACAGCATCCTCTATGCCTGGAAAGGCCTGATGGGCGGCTATCCCGGCCTGTTCGCGCTGGTCCCGTACCGGGAGAAGCTGGCCGAATACAGCCGCCTGGAGAACCGCGACCTCTGGGAATACAAGCTGAACCTGACGCCCGAGGAGACCGGGCGCATGGTCGAACACGTCTGGGAACTCAAGCAGGTCCGCTTCGACTACTACTTCTTCGACGAGAACTGTTCGTTCCGCCTGCTCGAACTGATGGAGATCGCCCGCCCGGGCATCGAGCTGACCGAGCAGTTCCCGCTTACCGCGATCCCCACCGACACCGTCCGCGCGGTGAAGAACGCCGGGCTGATCGAGCGCATCGACTACCGGCCGTCGCGCGAGAAGGAACTGCTCGCCCGCGCCGAACCGCTCGACCATGCCGAGCGCGACTGGGCCAAGCGCCTGGCGGACGACGACAGCCTGCTCGACGCTCCCGACTTCAAGGCCCTGCCGATGCCGCGCCAGGCGCTGATCCAGGACGCCGCCTTCCGCCTGGTGCGCTACCGCGCCACCGGTCAGGCGCGTGACAGCGGCATCGCCTCGCGCAGCTACAACCTGTTGCGTGCGATCAACCGCAACCCGCCGCCGGACCTCCAGGTCGAGCGCCCCGGCCAGCCGGAAGACGGCCACGAGTCACGGACCTGGCAGTTCGGCGTCGGCAGCCGCGATGACCGCGCCTTCGCCGAGTACGGCCTGCGCATGGCCTACCATGACCTCGCCGATAACGCCTATGGCTTCCCCCTCGGCGCGCAGATCGAGATCGGCCAGCTCAAGCTGCGCCAGTACGAAGGCAACCGCTGGCAGCTGCAGAATCTCGACCTGGTCACCACCGCTCGCTGACCCCGCGCAACCAGTTGCTCAAGCCGCTGTCCTGGCAGGTCGCCGGCGGCCTGGAGCGGGTGCCGGGCGAGGACGGCGACGAAAACCTGGTCAGCCACCTCAACGGCGGCGCCGGCGGCAGCTGGATGTTCGGCGACGACCTGCTGCTCTACGCCATGGGCACCGCGCGGATCGAGAACAACAGGGACTTCGCCGCCGCCATCGCCCCGGCGGTGGGCTTCGACAGCGGCCTGCTGTGGCGCAACCCGCTGGGCAACCTGACCCTGGAGGCCAAGGGCGACTACTTCCACAACGGTGAAGTGCGCCGCAGCCTGGGCTTCGTCCAGCAGGTGGAGCTGGGCCGCGACCTCGGCCTGCGCCTGAGCGCCGAACGCGAGTTCAGCCATGTCGGCAAGCCGATCAACGAGGTGAAGCTGGAGCTGCGCTGGTACTACTACTGAGCCAGCCTCCGGCGCACCTCCATCAGGGCGAAGCCGAGCAGGTTGAGGCCTTGCCAGGTCGCCGGCTCGGCTGCCAGGGGATCGCTCGCGGCCAGGCCGATGCCCCAGATCGCGTCCACCGGGCTGGCCTCGACCAGCACCCGGTCGGCGGTGCCCAGAAGGTATTTCTTCAGCGAAGCGTTCTGGCCGAACTTGCCGAGGTTGCCTTCGATCACGATTTCCACCCGCTCGGCGTTCCAGCGTGCCTCGTCGAAGCCGGCGACTTCGCGGCCGAGGGCCTTCGCCTCGCCTGGGCTGCGCGCCGCCAGGATGCGCTCGAGCAACCTAGGGTCGTCGAACAAGCGTGCCTTGGCCGCCATCATGTAATGCTCGGCGCTGGCGTAGCGCACCCCGTCGAGCTTGAACGAAGCCTCGTACCACTGGCTGAAACAGCTCTTGCCGACCTTGTCATCCGTCGCCGGGCGATGTCCCCAGAAATACAGGTATTTGAAGCTTTCGCCGGCCGCGCAGCGCTGGCGCAGTCGCTCGACGTCCATTATCTCGCTCATCGGCATTCGTCCCTGGAGCCCGTGAAAAGACGCCAAGGATATCCCGAAGTGGTGTTCAGGCGCGTATCTGCGCCCAGTCCAGGCCGAAACGCGCCAGGTACTTGCGCAGCCGGTCGGCGTCGTTGGGGTTGCGCTTGTCCTGGCGCGAAACGGCGAACAGCCGGCGTCCCGCCTCGGAAAGGGTCTTAGCCCCGCGGCACACCTCCAGCACCGCCTGCAGTTGCAGGCGGTCGAACAGATCCAGGGCCTCCACCCGCTGCCCCAGCAGATCGGCCAGTGGCTCCCGGCCCGCATCGAGCCCCCAGGCCTGGCGCAGGCGGAGGATCTCCTCCTCGACCAGCGCCTCGTCGATCCGCCCGCTGTCGGCCAGGGTCGCCATCCGTGTGATGGAAGCCGACAGCTCGCGGAAGTTGCCGGCCCAGCGCGCTTCGCTGGAACCGGCGAAGGCCAGGTAGCGACGCTTGGCCTCCAGGTTGAAACGCACCTGCCGCCCTTGCTCGCGGGCGTGCCGCTCCAGTTCGAAGTCGATGTTCGGCTCGATGTCCTCGCGGCGTCCAGCCAGGCCCGGCAGCTCGAAGGTCCAAAGGTTGATGCGGGCGAACAGGTCCTCGCGGAACAGGCCTTCGGCCACTCGTCCGCGCAAGTCGCGGTGGGTCCCGGCGATAAGCTGGAAGTCGCTCTCCACCTCACGGTCCGAACCCAGCGGGAAGAAGCGCTTCTCTTCGATAGCCTTGAGCAGCATCGCCTGTTCGTCGGCGCCCAGCTCGCCGATCTCGTCGAGGAACAGCATGCCACCGTCGGCTGCGCGCAGCAGGCCTTCGCGCGCATTCTGCGCGCCGGTGAAGGCGCCCTTGACGTGACCGAACAGTGCCGACATCGCGCCGTCGCCGCGCAAGGTGGCGCAGTTGACCTCGACGAAACGCCCGTCGAGCTGGTGCCGGCTGCGCTTGAGTTCATAGATGCGCCGGGCGAGGAACGATTTGCCGGCACCGGTCGGCCCCACCAGCAGCATGGGTGCCCGCGAACGCACGGCGACCCGCTCGATCTGCTCGATGGAGCGGTTGAAAGCGGCATTGCGCGTGGCGATTCCCGACTTGAGAAAAGCCAGGCTTTCCTCCTGTTCGCGGCGGAACCGCGAGGCGATGCGGTCGTAGCGGGACAGGTCGAGGTCGATCAGCGTCGCCGAGCCCTCGGGATGGCGCGCCTCGTCCTTGCGCCGCGACGGCGAGGTCTGCACCAGCCGGGCCGGCAGGTAGCGCGCCTCGGTAAGGAGGAACCAGCAGATCTGCGCGACATGGGTCCCGGTGGTGATATGCACCAGGTAGTCCTCGCGCTCGGTGTCGAAGGGGTAGGCGCTGACGAAATCGTGCAGGGCGCCATAGACCTCCTCGAAGTCCCAGGGGTTGCGCAGTTCCATCTGCTGCAGGCGGACCTCGGTATGCGGCGACACCGCGGCGATGTCGGCGCGAATCCGCTCGGCCAGGCCGAGGTCGCGGGCGTCGTTGCCGTGGATCAGTTCGAGGCGGTCGATCAGCAGGTCCGGCTGCTGGCACAGGCCGATGCTCGGCCGCCACTTTTGCCAGCGCGCCGCGCCCTTGCCGAGACGGTCGAGGGTGGCGCCGATGAAGCCGATGGCGACCGTGCGTTTCATCACTGCTTATCCTTCAAGATAAAGATCGATATGAAAATATATAGAAATAGCCAGGCATCTCTCCATCGAATTCGCCGACGAAGCGCAATAAAAAATTTATTCACCTTTAAAATCAAACAGTTAAGCAAGAAACAGTCACATCCATAAAAACCTGGCACGCCGCTCGCTATATCCATTTCGACCGCATCGCCCATGCAGGCCGACGGGTCGGGACTCCAGTCCCGCCGGTGCCCGAGCCCACCCCTGGTGTCGGCGTCGTGCATGCCGCCCGCAACAACGACGGTCATTCGCGAATGACGGCAATGCCGCTTCGCGGTTCGATAGCTCAGCCTGGTAGAGCAACCATCCACGAAATGGTCTGTCGCGGGTTCGACTCCCGCTCGAACGTTGCCTTAACGGCAATCACTCAATGGCAACACCCGCCGGTGTGGCCGAGGCGAACTGCGCAAGCGGCCAGGAAGGCCGGAGAACGCAAGGGAGCCGAAGCCGCCGCCGGCCCGTCCGGCCCGCGGTTCGGGCACGGGGCAAGGCAGGCCGGGGATCGAGGGAATCGATCGTATGGACAGGACGTCCGCCAGGCCAACCTCCTCCGCGCTCCACCCACGACGCTCGACGGGCCGGCAACACCGGCACCACGGAAGAATGAAAGGAATGAAGAGATGAAAATGCTGAAGCGCTTTATCGTGAAGAAGAACGAACGCGGCCTGCTGTATTCCGAAGGCGACTTCCTCGCCGTGCTCGAACCGGGCACCTACCGCCGCTTCGATCCGTACGACCGCCTGAGCCTGGAAAGCTTCAGCCTGAACACCCCGCAGTTTGAACACCGCCTGGCCGGCTACCTGCGGCAGAGCGAACCGCAACTGGTGGAGCGCTACTTCACCCGGATGGACCTGGGCGACAACGAGGCCGGCCTGCGCTACGAGGACGGCGTGCTGGTGGAGTTGCTCGCACCGGGCAGCCGCCGACTGTACTGGAAAGGCCAGACCGAGCAGCGCCTGGAGCGCATCGACCTGACCCAGGACTATCGATTGTCCGCCGCGCTGGTCGCCCAGTTGCACCAGCCGAACCTGCGCGACCGCGCCCTGGCGGGCCTGGACGCAGTGTTGCTGGTCCAGGTGCCGGCGTTCCAGGTCGGCGTGCTCAAGGTCGACGGCGCCCTTGCCGGCCTGCTGCAAGCTGGACAATACGGTTTCTGGCGCTACAACCGGCAAGTCAGCGTGGAACTGGTCGACACCCGTATCCAGGCGCTGGAGGTCAGCGGCCAGGAGATCCTCACCCGCGACAAGGTCAGCCTGCGCCTGAACCTCGCCGCCAATTGGCGCTACAGCGACGTGCTCACCGCCTTCTCGCGGCTGAGCAAACCGCTGGAGTATCTGTACCGCGAACTGCAGTTCGGCCTGCGGGCGGCAGTGGGCACCCGTACCCTCGACGAACTGCTGGAGAACAAGCAGTCGATCGACGAAGCGGTCAGCGCCCACCTGGCCGCCAAGCTGGAAGACAGCGGCCTGGAAGTGAGCGGCCTGGGCGTACGCGACATCATCCTCCCGGGCGAAATGAAGACCCTGCTGGCGCAGGTGGTGGAGGCGGAGAAGGCGGCCCAGGCCAATGTGATCCGCCGCCGCGAGGAAACCTCGGCGACCCGCTCGCTGCTGAATACCGCGAAGGTCATGGAGGAAAACCCGACCGCGCTGCGTCTGAAGGAACTGGAAACCCTGGAGCGAGTGGCCGAGCGCATCGACCGGATTTCGGTATTCGGTGGCCTGGACCAGGTATTGAACGGACTGGTCACGCTGAAGCAGGCCTGATCACGAACGATAGCCGCGCCGTCGACAAGACGGCGCGGAGCACAAGGAAAGCACGATGAAAGACATGAATATCCTCGAAGTGGCCGGCGGCAAGCCGATCAAGCTCTGGACCCAGGGCGTCCCGGTGGAGGAGGAAGCGCGCCAGCAGTTGCTGAACACGGCGAAGATGCCCTTCATCTTCAAGCACCTGGCGGTGATGCCTGACGTACACCTGGGCAAGGGCTCGACCATCGGTAGCGTGATCCCTACCCTCGGCGCGATCATCCCGGCCGCGGTGGGCGTGGATATCGGCTGCGGAATGATCGCCGCGCGCACCTCGCTGGTCGCCGCCGACCTGCCGGACAACCTGCACGGCCTGCGCAGCGCCATCGAGCAGGCGGTACCCCACGGCAAGACCTTCGGCCGCCGCGACCGCGGCGCCTGGCACGAGGTACCGGAGGCCACCGACCAGGCATGGAAGGCGCTCGCCGGTCGCTTCAAGGCGATCACCGACAAGCACCCGAGGCTGGAGAAGACCAACAACCGCCAGCACCTGGGAACCCTCGGCACCGGCAACCACTTCATCGAGGTCTGCCTGGACGAGGCCGACCGCGTCTGGTTCATGCTGCACAGCGGTTCGCGCGGGGTCGGCAACGCCATCGGCAACCTGTTCATCGAACTGGCCAAGGCGGACATGCGCCAGCACATCGCCAACCTGCCGGACAAGGACCTGGCCTACTTCGAGGAAGGCAGCCGGCACTTCGACGACTACGTGGAAGCGGTCGGCTGGGCCCAGGATTTCGCCCGGCAGAACCGCGCGCTGATGATGCACGCGGTGATCGAGGCGGCGCGCCAGGTGATCCGCAAGCCGTTCGAAGCCAACCTGGAGGCGGTCGATTGCCACCACAACTACGTGCAGAAGGAGCGCCACTTCGGCCAGGAGGTACTGGTCACCCGCAAAGGCGCGGTGTCCGCGCAGAAGGGCCAGCTCGGCATCATTCCCGGCTCGATGGGGGCGAAGAGCTTCATCGTCCGCGGCCTCGGCAACCAGGAAGCGTTCTGCTCGTGCAGCCACGGCGCCGGGCGGACCATGAGCCGGACCAAGGCGAAGAAGGTCTTCAGCGTCGCCGACCAGGCCCGCGCCACCGCCCACGTCGAATGCCGCAAGGACGCCGACGTGATCGACGAGATCCCGATGGCCTACAAGGACATCGACCGGGTCATGGAAGCCCAGCGCGAGCTGGTGGAAGTGCTGCACACCCTGCGTCAGGTGGTGTGCGTGAAAGGATGACGGGCGCCCTGTGGCGCCCGCTGGGGAAGAATCGAAATGAACAGGGAAGAACGCCATCCGCTCCCCGCCGCCATGCGCGAGCGGGTACTGGATGAGCTGGAACGGATCGAACGCGAGCACGACGTAGTCGTGCTCTACGCCTGCGAGTCGGGCAGCCGGGCCTGGGGCTTCGCTTCGCCGGACAGCGACTACGACGTACGCTTCGTCTATGTGCATCAGCCCGAGTGGTATCAGCGCGTCGAGGAACCTCGCGACGTGATAGAACGCCCGCTGAGCGACGAGCTGGACATCAGCGGCTGGGAGCTGCGCAAGGCGTTGCGCCTGATGCGCAAATCCAACCCGGCCCTGCTGGAGTGGCTCGGCTCGCCGCTGGTGTATCGGGAAGAGCCTGGCGTGCGCGAGGAACTGCTCTGGCTGGGCAACGCCTTTCACTCCGTACCTGGCAGCCGCCATCACTACCTGTCGATGGCACGCAAGAACTACCGCGGCTACCTGAAGGGCGACAGCGTCCGGCTGAAGAAATACCTCTACGTCCTGCGCCCGTTGTTCGCGGTGCGTTGGCTGGATGCAGGCCTGGGCTTGCCGCCGGTGGCGTTCGAGAGGCTAGTGGAAGCCACACTGGACGACCCGTCGCTGCGCGAAGAGCTGGATGCCCTGCTGAGCCTCAAGCGTCAGCGCGACGAATCGGCCTACGGCCCTCCGCGCCTGGCGCTGCAACGCTTCATCGAAGCGGAGTTGCTCCAGGCCGAACGAGGGGCCGCCCAACCAACCGGCGCGCGCCAGGACAGCCGACTGCTGGATCGCTACCTCCACGACAAGATATGGCAATACACAAGGGAAACCTCATGAGAAAGGACCTCATCGAACTCGACGGCAGCGAAGGCGGCGGGCAGATCCTGCGTAGCGCCCTGAGCCTGTCGATGACCAGCGGCCAGCCGCTGCGCATCCGCAACATCCGTGGCCGGCGCAGCCGTCCGGGGCTGCTGCGGCAGCACCTCACCGCGGTGCGCGCGGCGGCGGAAATCTGCGCGGCCGAGGTCGAGGGTGCCGAGCTCGGCTCACGCGAGCTGGCGTTCCGGCCCGGTGCGATCCGCGCCGGCGACTACGCCTTCGCCATCGGCTCCGCCGGCAGTTGCTCGCTGGTACTGCAAACCCTGCTGCCGGCGCTGCTCGCGGCCAACGGCGAAAGCCGGGTGAGGATCAGCGGCGGCACCCACAATCCACTGGCGCCGCCGGCGGACTTTCTCCGCGACAGCTGGCTGCCGCTGTTGCAGCGGATGGGCGCGGAAGTCGACCTGGAACTGCTGCGCCACGGCTTCGTACCCGCCGGCGGTGGCGAGCTGCTGGCGCGGGTACGCCCGGCACGCTGGCGGCCGCTGCAACTGGAACATCCCGGCGCGGCGCTGCGGCGCCAGGCGCGGGCGCTGCTCGCCGGGATTCCCGGGCACGTCGGCGAGCGTGAGCTGGAGAGGGTCCGCCAGCGCCTCGGTTGGAGCGACGAAGAACGCCAGCTGGAGTTCCTCGCGGAGGACCAGGGGCCGGGCAACGCCCTGCTGCTGCGGATCGACTGCGAGCACATCTGCGCGACCTTCTGCGCCTTCGGCCAGGCCGGCGTCAGCGCCGAACGGGTGGCGGAACAGGTCGCGACGCAAGCCATCGGCTGGATGGAAAGCGGCTGCGCGGCGGACGAGCACCTCGCCGACCAATTGCTGCTGCCCATGGCCCTGGCCGGCGCCGGCAGCTTCACCACGCCGCGGCTGAGCGCCCATCTGCAAAGCAACCGCCGGGTTATCGAACGCTTCCTGCCGGTGAGGATCGGCGACCAGGCGCTGGACGGCGGCGGTCATCGCATCGTCATCACATCGGCTTGACGAATTCCTCACCAATGCCGACCTAGACTCGCGCCGGACCTGCCAGCGGGCCCGGCGCGAATCTCCGGGAGCCCCATCCCGGCGGTCGAGGAGTCCCGGCCATGTCTTCTTCGCGTCTCGGCGTGCTTGTCCTCGCCCTGATCCTGCTCACCGCCACCCTGCTCGGCGGCTGCGAAAGCACCCACCAGTACCTGCTCGCCAAGGGCTACCCGCCCGCCTATGCCGACGGTTTCGACGATGGCTGCGGTAGCGGCCGCCAGGCGGCCGGCTCGATCAGCGGCGAATTCCGCAAGGACGTCCCCCGCTACCTGCGCGAGGCGATCTACGCCAGCGGCTGGGGCGACGGCTTCGAGCAATGCCGGTCGATGGCGCGGAGCGAAGAGCGGCGGCGTTTCGAGGAGCGCCAGTGGGACGACCGCGACGACGATTGGCAGCGCGACCGCGACCGCGCGTTGGCCCGGGCCTTGCGCGAGCGCTGAAGCACGCTGCGACAACCATCCGCAGCACCGATCCCGGTGCGCTTGATCCACGTCAAGCCGAGCAGCGCGCCGCTGGCCTCTCCTCACAGGACCGGTTGTAACGCCTGATAAGGAGAAAAAAAGATGCAGTCCTCGCAACTGCTCCCGCTTGGCAGCCTGTTGCTGTCGTTCGCCACGCCCCTCGCCCAGGCCGATGCCCTGCACGACCAGGCCAGCGCGCTGTTCAAACCCATCCCCGAGCAGGTCACCGAGCTACGCGGCCAGCCCATCAGCGAGCAACAGCGCGAACTCGGCAAGAAACTGTTCTTCGACCCGCGCCTGTCACGCAGCCATGTGCTCAGCTGCAACACCTGCCACAACGTCGGCACCGGCGGCGCCGACAACGTACCGACGTCGGTCGGTCACGGCTGGCAGAAGGGGCCACGCAATTCACCGACGGTCTTCAACGCCGTGTTCAATGCCGCGCAGTTCTGGGATGGCCGCGCCAAGGACCTGGGGGAGCAGGCCAAGGGTCCGATCCAGAACAGCGTCGAGATGCACAGTACCCCGCAGTTGGTCGAACAGACCCTGGGCAGCATCCCGGAATACGTGGACGCCTTCCGCAAGGCCTTCCCCAAGGCCGGCAAGCCGGTCAGCTTCGACAACATGGCGCTGGCCATCGAGGCCTACGAGGCGACCCTGGTGACTCCGGACTCGCCCTTCGACCTGTATCTCAAGGGCGACGACAAGGCCCTCGACGCACAGCAGAAGAAAGGCCTCAAGGCATTCATGGACAGTGGCTGCAGCGCCTGCCACAACGGCATCAACCTGGGCGGCCAGGCCTACTTCCCGTTCGGCCTGGTGAAGAAGCCCGACGCCAGCGTGCTGCCCAGCGGCGACAAGGGCCGCTTCGCCGTGACCAAGACCCAGAGCGACGAGTACGTATTCCGCGCCGCGCCCCTGCGCAACGTCGCCCTCACCGCGCCGTACTTCCACAGCGGCCAGGTCTGGGAACTCAAGGACGCGGTGGCGATCATGGGCAACGCCCAGCTCGGCAAGCAGTTGGTGCCGGACGACGTGGAGAACATCGTCGCCTTCCTGCACAGCCTGAGCGGCAAGCAGCCGCGCGTCGAATATCCGCTGCTGCCGGCCAGCACGGAGACCACGCCGCGTCCCGCGGAATAACCGCCACAAGGAAAAACGGGGCTCCCCTGGAGCCCCGTTTTTTTCCTCGATGGGACGACCTCAGACCACGCCCTGCGCCAGCATCGCATCGGCGACCTTGACGAAGCCGGCGATGTTCGCCCCCTTCACGTAGTTGACCCGCCCCTGTTCCTCGCCGTACAGCAGGCAGGCATGGTGGATCGACTGCATGATGCCGTGCAGCTTGGTATCCACCTCGCCCTCGCTCCAGCGCAGGCGCATGGCGTTCTGCGACATTTCCAGGCCGCTCACCGCCACCCCGCCGGCGTTCGACGCCTTGCCCGGCGCGTAGAGGATGCCGGCCTCGAGGAACAGGTCGACGGCTTCCAGGGTCGAGGGCATGTTGGCGCCTTCGGCGACACAGACGCAGCCGTTGGCCAGCAGGCGCCGCGCATCCTCGGCATCCAGTTCGTTCTGGGTCGCGCAGGGCAGCGCGATATCGCAGGCCAGGCCCCAGGGCCGGCTCCCTTCGAGAAACTGCAGGGAAAACTGCTCCGCCATCTCGCGGATGCGCCCGCGGCGCACGTTCTTCAGCTCCATCAGGTATTCCCACTGCTCGTCGGAGAGCCCCGCCTCGGCATACAGGGTGCCTTCGGAATCGGACAGCGAGATCACCTTGCCGCCCATTTCCATGACCTTGCGCGCCGCGTACTGGGCGACGTTGCCCGAGCCGGAGATCGCCACCCGCTGGCCGTCGAAGCCGCGGCCACGATCCTTGAGCATTTCCTGGGCGAAGTAGACGCAGCCGAAGCCGGTCGCCTCCGGGCGGATCAGGCTGCCGCCGTAGCTCAGGCCCTTGCCGGTCAGCACCGAGGTGAACTGGTTGGACAGGCGCTTGTACTGGCCGAACAGGTAGCCGATCTCACGCGCGCCGACGCCGATGTCGCCGGCCGGCACGTCCAGGTCGGCGCCGACGTGGCGGTACAGCTCGCTCATGAACGACTGGCAGAAACGCATCACCTCGGCGTCGCTCTTGCCCTTCGGATCGAAGTCGGAGCCGCCCTTGCCGCCGCCCATGGGCAGAGTGGTCAGGGAGTTCTTGAAGACCTGCTCGAAGGCGAGGAACTTCAGCACCCCGAGGTTGACCGAGGGGTGGAAGCGCAGGCCGCCCTTGTAGGGGCCGATGGCGCTGCTCATCTGCACCCGGTAGCCACGGTTGACCCGTACCCGGCCCTGATCGTCGACCCAGGGCACGCGGAACAGGATCGCCCGCTCGGGTTCGACGATGCGTTCGATGATGCCGGCTTCCAGGTAGTGCGGGTTGGCCTCGAGGAACGGCCAGAGGGAACGCAGCACCTCTTCCACCGCCTGGTGGAATTCGGGCTGATCGGGATCGCGCCGCTTCAGGCGCTCGAGGAAAGCGTCGACGGATTGCGTCATTTTTCTCACCGGTTTCTAGTTTTGTGAACAATTTTTTGCGCGTGACTCTAACAAGCCAGGCGGCACCTAGAAAGTGCGAAATGACGCATTGATGAATCTTTATGGTGCAAAACTGAAACTTTCCGCGTCCGCCAGAACGGCTCGGGCCAGAGCGCGCGCCTGGAACCAGGCTGCCTCCCGGGCAGGCCACGCACTGTTGAAGGGCGACGAGGGCACCGTTCGCGTGCATCCCGGCGCCAGATGCGAAAGGGCCTCCCCCTGACGGGGGAGGCCCTTTCTCTGCCTACGGCCGGGTCTAGAAGTCGTAGGTCGCGGACAGGCTGAACACCTGTCCCTTGCTGGTTGCCTTGCCATCCAGGCGTCCGCCGCCCAGCCGATCCTGGTTGACCGTCTTCAACGGCACCTCCTTGACGAACTGCCGCGAGTAGGCCGCGTCGATCGACAACTCCGGCATCGACTGGAAGCGATAGCCGGCGCCCAGGGAGGCGAAATAGCGATCACCGTCGGGAATCCGCGGGTCGCGGGTGGCATTGTGGGTCGGCGTCTGGTCGTAGGCGACCCCGGCGCGCATGGTCCACTGGTCGGTCACCTTGTAGTCGCCGCCCACCGCCAGGGTCCAGGTGTTCCGGTAGGTGTAGGGGATGGAGACGATCGTGTTGCCGTGGGACTTGAGGGTCAGGTCCTGGAACGACGACCACTCGGTCCAGGTGGCGCTGGCGCCCAGGCTCAGACGGTCGTTGAACTGGTGTACCCAATCCAGCGAGGCGTAGGCGGGGATATCCAGGCGCGCCGAGGCGGAAGCGCCCATGCGCAGGTCCAGGCCCGGATAGGCTAGGCCCGGGGTGCCGCCCTCGATGGCGCCCTCGGTCAGTCCACCGTCGTGGTCCTAGCAGCCTGTCGGACTTGAATTCATAAATGGACAGAGCGCGACAAAGACAAAGCGAATTGCCCACTATTTGAGCGTTTTTAACCGGTTGTTGCCCTGAATTTCCTGAATTCGAGCGGATTCAG